>ENA-UEQW01000409-UEQW01000409.1-human-gut-metagenome-genome-assembly--contig:-NODE-409-length-41203-cov-5.054540_pt1 | contig 41203 bp, 33 predicted proteins | sample MGYA00242947_ERZ507947 | MGnify/ENA primary metagenome ERZ507947 (study PRJEB26167, sample SAMN06115421) | human gut metagenome | host: Homo sapiens | place: China:Guizhou | collected 2015-03-17... | reverse complement strand
GGACACGAGCAAACCTTTTATCGTGGAAACATCTTTAATTCAAGTAGAAGTATTAGGTACTTCCTTTCAAGTTATTGCAGAAAAACTTCGAGCAGAAGTATCTGTAGAAAAAGGGCGGGTGAAAATTACTACCCAAGATAAAAAACAAAAAAGTGTACTTGAGACTGGAATGTCTGTTGTGTATGGAAAAAAGCAAGGAGAATTAATGATCTTCACGAAAGAAGATAAAGGTGAAATGCAAATCCTCAAATTTGATAATGCACCTCTATCTGAAGTCATTGAAATACTGAATGAATACTATGGTAGTCATGTAACACTACCTGCTGATTATGCGACACTTCGGATAACTGTTGTTTTTAAAGATGTTTCACTAAAAGAAGCGATCGACATCATTAACAGAACTTTAGGTATTCAATTAACAATTTAAGAATGCGTGCCAGACTTATACTTATCTTGTTGATTTTTTGTATCGTGAGGGGAAATGCTCAAGAAGTTTTTTCATTTACATTTCGTGAAACTCCCGTGGAAGAAGTGTTGGAAAAAATTGAGCAACAGACAGGATATATATTTTCATATTCACCTTCTATTTTACAACCATTAGCTCAAAAGACAATATCTATAAAACAGGCTAATTTAGAACAGGTATTGAACCTTTTGTTTAAATCATCAAATATCTCTTGGGAGAAATTAGGAAGATATATCATTTTAAAACAAGGGAAACGTTTTTTCATTGTTTATGGAAGAATATATGACAAAGAATCTCGGGAAAGACTGATTGGAGCCTCCGTTTATGATTCTCGATTGCACGTGGGCGCTGCTACCAACAATTACGGGTTCTACACGTTAATCGTACCGGAAGGAGAAGTATGTTTAAATTATTCCTACGTGGGGTATCAAAGTGCTTCATGTCAATTCTATTTGAAATCGGATACCGTGCTTCATGTCGAATTACAGCCCATGTTGAACTTGGATGAAATTGTTGTGGTTCAACCCTATATTCCCGGATGGGTAAAGAACTCGCAACCGGGACAAGTGGAATTCCCGATCTTTACTGCAACTATGATCCCAAAACTTTTAGGAGAAAGTGACCTTCTGAAAGCAGTTCAACTATTTCCCGGGGTGCGGGTAGGCATGGAAGGAATAGCCGGGATACAGGTTCGAGGGGGAAATCGAGATGAAAATCAATTTCTGATAGATGACATTCCTTTGTATAACGCGAATCATTTATTAGGATTTTTCTCGGTATTCAATTCCGATGCCGTGAAAAACGTAAATTTCTACAAATCAAGTTTTCCCGCTCGTTATGGTGGACATCTTTCTTCCATCATGGATGTACGATTGAAAGAGGGAAATTTACAAGAATATCATGGTAGTTTTTCTATTGGTCTTTTGTCTAGTAACTTTAATATTGAAGGTCCTATTGAAAGAAATCGTAGTTCGTTTCATATCACAGCTAGAAGGACTTACATCGATTTAATTGGAGCTCCTATTTATGCTGCAATAAACAACACGAGTGATAGTAAAGAAAAGATTGGGTATAATTTCTCGGATATAAATATCAAGCTGACCCGTCTATTCTCGAAACAGAATACAATTTCTTTTATTTTTTTCTATGGGAACGATCATTTGAAATATAAAAAGAACGAAAAGGATTCTTATTTTATGAATCCAGATCGTGTACGGGATGATATGCGTAGTGCTTGGGGAAATTGGGGAATCGGTTTACGATGGGATAAAATGATTTCTCCGAATTTGTATATGAACACCGTATTTTCTTATAATCAATATCGTGCCTCCATGAATAAAAGATATCGACATGAAACATCTCTCGGTGATACCGTCCAATTAAAGAAAATCCATTTTAAATCAGGTCAGAAGGAATGGAGAATGAAAAGTGATTTCACTTATGCCTTGAATCATTGGAATCGTTTATATTTTGGAGGACATTATATTTATCATGTTTACGTGCCGGAAAAACGAATAACTTTAAATAAAGTGAAAGATATGGAGCAAATTTTTGAAAAACAGGTAAATTATAAAGAATATGCTCATGACGTGGCTCTTTATGTTGAAGATGAAATTGCTATAAAAGAAAAATGGACCATACATCCCGGACTCAGGGGTACATTATTTCACGTTGGCAATACAAATTATTTCTCTTTGGAGCCTCGTTTTTCCATGCAATATAATTGGAATACCCGTTGGGCAGCGAAGGCTTCTTACACGCTTATGTCGCAATATATTCATCAGCTGGGAAGCAGTATGTTGAATATGCCTACCGATTTGTGGGTTCCGGTTAGTGACGAGGTGAAACCGATGAAATCACATCAATGTGTTTTGGGCATTTACTATCACCCGCGTGCGCAATGGCATTTTTCCATGGAAGGGTTTTATAAAACACAGGCTAATTTGGTGGATGATTATCACGGAATGGATATCACCCCGGAATATTTGGATTGGAAAGAGAATGTTCATTTCGGGAATGGTCGCTCTTTTGGCTTGGAATGGATGCTTCAAAAAAAAGGAGGAAACACAAGCGGATGGATAAATTACACGCTCTCGCACGCCTATCGTTGGTTCTCGGATGGTTCGATAAATCAAGGACACCATTTCCCGGCAAAATATGATAGTCGTCATATTCTTAACCTGGTTCTGCTACATAAGTTCAGCGATTTTTTTGATATTAGTGCAACTTGGACTTTTAATAACGGATTCTATACGACGCAACCATTAGAAAGATATGATAGTCCGGTTGCCTTGCCCGGAGAAAAAGGGGACGGGCAAACGGATGTTATATTTCATATTGAAAAACGCAATAACGTGAAGACTCCCGATTATCATCGGTTGGATTTGGGATTCAATTTTCATCGCCGTCGCCGACACGGGACTTCCACGTGGAGTATTAATTTATATAATGCTTATTGCAGGTGGAACACGGTTGGGTTAAGTCCCGATTTTGACACGAAATACAGAGGACGGGAAGAACGCCAATATTTTAGTAACGATTGGCTTTTCCCGATTATTCCCTCTTTTTCTTACACGTTTACTTTTTAAAGTTATGAGAATAGTGATTTTTATTTTATCAGTTTGTTTCTTCTACTGCGGGTGTAATCGTTCCGAGGAATACGATTTTCGAGGAAAAGTACCTGAAAGTCGGTTGGTTATCTATGCTTACGCGGAAGCGGATTCGTTACTATATGCTGAAATCTCGAAATCAAGGACATATACAGATAACACGGAGCTTGATTCTACATCAAATATAAGATGCCAAGTATACGTGAACGATCTTTATTCCGGAGAATTACGGCCGATAGGCAATAACAGGTATTTGTCAGATATTCGTCCTAAAGTGGGAGATAAGATCACGATAAAAGTTTCGTGTACGGGATTAGAGGACGCAACGGGTTCAACCATTGTATGTAGCCCGTTTCCGGAAATTGAATTGGATACTTCCCGAAACTGGAATATGCTTCAATTGCGTATCGGCATGAAAGATCAAGGAGATACAGAGAATTATTACAGGTTAGTAGTTGAGAATGAAACCTTTTACCGTGGGAGCTTCCGGAGGAATGGGCATGTAAAAATAGATTCTTCCATAACGTACACTTATGATGTTGATCTTTCGGGAGACGAATTATTATCGAAAGAAATCGTGTCAACGATTTGGGGGAAAGAGATAAATACTAATCCTTATCAGGTATTTACAAATAAAACTTTCCGGGGAAAGAAACAGATTCTTCAGGCAAGTATAACTTATCCCTATTCTTACGAGAGGAATGCGTGGGCGATTGAGAATAAAGACACGATTCGATTCGTGGAAAAAGAATATCATCGTTTACGTGTAAAGATCCTTCGGATGGACAAGCCTTTGTTTGATTATCTGTATACTCTGGGACTTCACGAGAAACAACCGGATATGTACAAGGAACCCATTCAAGTGTATTCCAACGTAGAAGGCGGGCTCGGTGTAGTAGGGAGTTGTTTTACTCGTGAAATAATCATGGATTTTCGGGCAAAGTCACAAAAATGAAAAAATAGAATAGGGGTTTTTCTGTTTATTGACTCTTAAGAGTAGAAAACTTAAAAGATTCAATACATGAAAAAAGAAGTTGTCGGAATATTCCTCGTGTTGTTAACATGGGAATTATTATTAAACGGATGTGAGCAAAAATTGCACCTTGATTTAAACGCCCAATCTCCCGTTCCGGTTGTAAATAGTATTTTAATGGCTGGTAACGATACGGTTCGGGTTCGGGTCACTTGGACAAAAAACGTCTACGAACAAGGCGATTTTCCTGTAGAGGCAAATGCTTTGGTTAAATTATATCAGGACGATCATTTCGTGGGAGAATGCCACTACCGAAAAGAGGGATGGTATACCATAGTCCACCACGTGGAGGCAACCAAAGTTTACCGGATAGAAGTAGACATTCCGGGCAAATCGCTTGTTTGGGGGGAAACCAGAGTACCGGCACCCTTGTTGAATGCTAGTATAGAATGTGACAGCCTGCAGGAACGGATTATCAATCGATGGACTGATCGGGAAGAAGAAAAAAACTATTATTGGCTGTCTTCCACCCATTCTTCTCAGAATGGAGTTCCGGACACCTTGCATACTAAACTCTTGGCGTATCTTAGAACAAATAGTACATTGCCAGATGCCTTTAACCGCAGTTTTGACTTTGATGAAGAAATCCCGGCGGAATACGATTACTATTTAAGAGTAGAGGATAGCGGTTTGTCGGGAAAGGAGATCGAGTTAAGCTACAAAGGACGGCGTTCGGGGTATTATTACTGGGAACCGGACACGGGATGCTATAAAAGTACCCGTTTTATACTGAGTCTTGATGAAAATTATGATCGTTATTTGAAATCGTCGATTGTGAACGACGATTATTTATCGGCAATGGATTCAGAACCCCTGTTTTATGCTCCTTTATGGACTTATTCTAACATACACGGGGGAACCGGGCTGGTGGCCTCTTATTCAAAATATGAAGATGTATTCATTCAAGTATTCACGAAACGGAAGGAGTGATAAGATGAAGCGTATTTTCTTTATATTCAGTATTCTGAATGGAGTAGTATTTACTTCTTTCGCACAAAACGTGACGTTAAGCGGGTATATTGAGAACAAGACAACAGGAGAACGATTGGTAAATGCCACGATCGTTGAAACGAAAAGCGGGCGGGGAATAACCTGTAACCGATATGGATTCTTTTCACTCTCGTTGCCTCGCGGCGAGAACCATTTATCTGTAAGTCACGTGGGATTTACCCGTGTGGAATCTACGATTAACCTAAAAACAGATACGTTGATTATCATCTCCTTGTTTCCCGGAAATTACCTGGAAGAAGTGTTGGTTGTGGAGAAAAAGAATGCTTTTTCATCTGCCGTGGGAAAACATTCCTTATCTTTGGATAGGGTGAAACGAATGCCTGCGGTCCTAGGGGAGGCTGACGTGTTGAAATCCCTTCATTTTCTCCCCGGAGTGAATCCCGGTCAGGAAGGGTTAACCGGTTTTAGCGTAAGGGGTGGTAGTCCCGACAACACGCAATTTTTACTGGATGGTCTTCCCGTGTATAACGTGAATCACGCTTACGGGTATTTTTCCGCTTTTAATGGGGATGCCCTGCAAGATGTCACGCTCTACACGGGTGATCTTCCCGCTCGTTACGGAGGTAGCTTGTCCTCCGTGCTGGAATTGACCATGCGGGAAGGGAATCGCAAAAAATATTCAGGCGACATTCATGTTAGTCCGGTAGCAGGATCCGCGGTTGTAGAAGGACCACTGAAAAAAGATAAGGCTTCGTTCCTCATATCGGGAAGAAGAACTTGGTTGGACGGTTTACTATGGGCGGGACAAAAGATCGCCGGGAATGATTTTTCCACCGGTTATAACTTTTATGATTTGAATGCTAAAGTAAATTGGGAAATAAATCCACATAATCGACTGTATATAAGCATGTACAATAGCCGTGATTCTCGTTTTGCAACATGGAAAGTAAAGGGTTCCATACATGCAGACCGTTTCCAATTTTACTGGGGAAATCTAAGTGTTTCGGGGCGTTGGAATCATCTTTTCAGCCCGACTTTTTTCTCTAATATCACCTTGTATTATAGTCAATTCAATAATAGCCAAATCATGACGGTATATAACGAGAACGCCTCTCAACGGGAACAATCGAAGACAACTTCTCGATTACGGGACTGGACCTTGAAAACCGATTCGGAAATTTCTATCGGGGAGAAGCACCGCACCCGATTCGGAACGGTTTGCTCTATGAAATACTTTGCCCCGGAAATGTCATATATCGGTAGTGTAAACTTGAATGAACACGTGAGAGACACAACCACTGGTAATGTATATTCGATAGAAGCTTATCTGGAAGATCATTGGCAACCGAATGATCGTTGGAGCTTGGATGCCGGAGTGCGTTTTAGTTTACTGGCAGTGCCTAACGCCAGTTACTATTCCCTGCAACCTCGTCTCTCTATTTCGTACCGGATGGGAGAGAGCCTATTATTAAAAACCTCATGGGCAAGGATGCAACAATCGCAGCATCTATTGACGAGCAATTCGATGGGTATGAATACCGATTTGTGGGTTCCTGTTACCCAGCGGGTAGCTCCTGCATCTTCAGACTTATTCTCAATAGCTTGCTTTTATGCCTTTGCAAATACCTGGAATTTTTCAATCGAAGGCTATTTCCACCGGATGAACCACGTGGTGCGTTACCAAGATGGTATTCTTTTTCTTAAAACGAAAGACAGAAGCTGGCAGGATTATGTGGACATGGGTAAAGGACGAGCTTATGGAATAGATCTTATGCTAAAGAAAACTGCCGGAGCCTTGACGGGGTGGTTTTCCTATTCGTGGTCAAAATCAGAACGTCGTTTTGATCATGTAAATAATGGGGAATGGTTTCCGTTTGAATACGATCGTCGGCATAAGTTGAACATAACGACCAATTACACGATCCCCATAAAAGAAAAATGTAAGTTTAACAAATCATTTTCAATGAACTTTACCCTTGCCACCGGGAATTATATCTCGATAGGGAAACAATTCTATCATGCGGCTCCCATGCCGGAAAGTTCTCAAACCGATGCAGACAACATGCAATACCGGGAATATATTGAACGTCCGAATAATTTTCGAATGCCAACCTATCATCATTTGGATATATCATATGTTCTGGACAATCGAAAAGGGAAAGGGAGTTCATGGGTATTTGGCATTTATAATTTGTATGCCCGTAAGAATCCTTCTATCATATACCACAAACAAACGAGAGAAGGGGTAACTACCCGAAGTTGGAGTTTACTTCCGTTTGTACCATCCGTGACGTGGAGTTACCATTTTTAAACTACCCCCACCAACTCCCCCTTACACAGGGGAAGGGCTGATTACCAAGCGATCACCCTGTGTTAGGAGGAGTTAGGGAAGGTAGTTTATGAATAAATCGTTAGATTTTTGAATTCACTATATTCAAGATATCCGTTTCCATTTGTTTGGCCATTTCAACCACTTTTTCAGCTCTGGAAATAACATCGTTAGCGTATTCTTTATTATCCAATCCGGTAGCATTAATCTTCACGTTCAAGAAAGCACCGATTACTCCGGAACGAGCGGCCAAAGCACCAACTCCGGCATCTGTTACAGAATTCGGGTTACCGATCTCGGCCATGGCTTTCACCACTTCCATACATTCGTAGCAAAGCATCATCGTTTTGAACGGTACTTCAGTAGCGAACTTGGTTGCCTCTTGAATGGCTTGGTGACGAGCAACTTTTTCTTCTTCCGTTTTCTTCGGTAATCCGAAGGCATCCATAATACGATTGAAAGCGTTAGTATCCTCGTCAACCATTTTGATTAATTCAACTTGATAAGCTTTTCCTCTTTCAGCCCAATTACTAAATTCTTCCCAACGATCATCCCAACCGCGTTTGTGTGAAGACAAGTTAGCAACCATCGTGGCCAGTGAAGAAGCAAGAGCTCCCATGTATGCTGAAATAGAACCACCACCGGGAGCCGGAGACTCTGATGCCGTTTCATCGGCAAACTCACGAAGATTCATGTCAATCAGGAATTTTTTACCTTGATTCATCTCGTCTTCCAAAATATACTCGATGATCTTCTTTCTGGGTTCGAACGGGTACAACTCATCCAAACCTAAAGATTTCACGGCAATCTTGATCAATTCCTTATCTGATACTCCGGTAGAGCGTTGTTGTTTGTGCAAGAAATAACGTCCGGCATCCAACATAGCTTTCAATGGAATTACACCCACTAACTCAGAACCAGTTACCCGGATTCCGCGATCCTGTGCTTTACGACATACTTCGTCAAAAGCCTCATGCATAGAAGTCACGGAAATATCTGTTAAGTTCATGGAGATTTGTGCAATTCCGTATTCTTCGATATACCAACCAATAGCTTTTACAGATTTCAAGGTTCCCGGAATCATCACATTCTTACCGTTTGCGTCTTTCACGATCTTTCCGGTAATAGGATTTCCTTCTCTTTTAGCTCTTCCTCTTTCGCGTACGTCAAAAGCGATTGCATTGGCACGACGGGTAGAGGTGGTATTTAGGTTCACGTTATAAGCTACCAAGAAATTACGGGCTCCCACGGCAGTGGCTCCGGTTTTAGCCGTCCACTCGTTCAACTCGCGAGGCCCGAAATCGGGATGCCATTGTTCACTGCTCAAACGCTCTCCAAGAGCTTCATACTCTCCGGCACGGCAAGTAGCCAAATTCTTTCTTTCCGGGACAAAAGCCGCACTTTCATAGCAATATACCGGAATATTCAATTCTTCCCCGATACGTTTTGCCAAAGCACGAGCGTACTCCACGGTTTCTTCCATCGTGATGTTTGAAACCGGAACCAAAGGACAAACGTCAGTAGCTCCAAAACGGGGATGCGCACCCTTGTGTTTTTTCATATCAATCAATTCGGAGGCTTTCTTTACGGCACGGAAAGCAGCCTCGCATACTTCTTCCGGAGTACCAACCATGGTAACCACCGTACGATTCGTTGCTTTTCCCGGATCCACGTCAATAAGACTAACTCCTTCAACAGCCTTAATTTCTGCTGTAATCTGATCTATAATGTGCATATCGTTCCCTTCACTAAAATTCGGAACGCATTCGATTAACTTTTTCATATATATTAATTTTAATAATTGACAAAATAAAAAATCAACGTACGATTTTAAATCTAAAATTTAAAATCTAAAATCCCAAATCTAAGGATATCTTATCCGGTACGCTTTCCGGATCCATACCTTTTTGTAATGTGAATAGGGCATCGCTTCCTTAAATTTGTTCTCCGTTTAAAAATACTGCTTCAACTAAATCAGTCCCATAAGCATAGGGAAGATACTCTATTCCTGTAATCGGAGTTGTTACATAGAAATTCGCTTTTTTACCCACGGCGATACTACCCAACTCTTCCTCTACACCCATGGCGTATGCCGAGTTGATCGTGGTTGCGTTAATGACTTCTTCCGGTAACATTTTATAATTCACACATCCGAGAGACATCACGAATTTCATATTTCCGGAAGGTGAGGAGCCAGGATTAAAATCCGAAGCCAAAGCAACTGGAAGTCCGGCATTGATCATTTTGCGAACCGGAGAATAAGGCATATTCAAAAAGAAAGCAGCTCCCGGCAACACGGTCGGCATGGTCTCGCTACCTTGCAAGGCAGCGATTTCTTCATCCCCGACATATTCAAGATGATCCACGGAAAGAGCATTGTATTTTACCCCGACTTGAATACCACCCGAGTAATCCAATTCGTTCGCATGTATCTTCGCACGCAATCCGTATTTCATTCCGGCATTCAACATCCTGTCCGTGTCTTCCACCGTGAAGAATCCTTTATCACAGAACACGTCTATATAATCTGCCAAATCTTCGGCAGCAACAGCCGGAATCATTTCATTGATAATCAAATCCACGTATTCCGTCTGCCGTCCCTTGTACTCTACCGGCACGGCATGCGCTCCCAAGAAAGTTGACTTTATGGTTAAAGGTGTTTCTTGACTTAGTCTTTTAATCACACGCAACATTTTGAGTTCGCTCTCCGTGTCCAACCCGTAGCCACTCTTGATTTCCACCGCTCCCGTTCCGAGAGAGGCGATTTCTTGTAAACGACCATAGGCAGAATCGTATAACTCTTCTTCTGATGCCTTCCGGATACGTTCGGCGGAATTCAAAATACCACCCCCTCTTTTGGCAATTTCCTCGTATGATAAACCTTTGATTTTGTCAATATACTCTATTTCCCGACTTCCGGCATATACCAAGTGTGTGTGTGAATCACAGTAGGCGGGGAGAACCAAACGGCCTTTGGCATCTATTTCTTTCACCGTATCTGTACCCTCATAAATTGAATCTTGATTCAATTCGCTCATTTTACCGAAAGCCTCTATTTTATCTTCGTTAATCAGAAGATAAGCATCGTCAATGATACCCAGTTTTGCCATATCGGCACCGGCAACCCATTTGCGCGGTTCTTCCTCAACTTGAACAAGTTGCTTTATGTTTATAATTAATGTTTTCATCTTCTCGTGTTTAATTCATTTGGGAACGAATGTATTAAAATCCTTGAAAATCCACAAGGAAAGCGTTCAGAAAGTTTATTTATTATCTAAAGACTTGTAAACGATTGGCATCCAATCTCAAAAATATAAATATAAGAATGGTAAAAGACCATAGTGATGACCCCCCGTAACTAAAGAAAGGAAGGGGGATACCGATAACAGGTACCATCCCGATGGTCATTCCAATATTGACTGCTACATGGAAGAATAGGATAGAGGCTACGCCATAACCATATATTCGGGAAAAACTGGAGCGTTGACGTTCTGCCAACTTGATAATTCGTAAAATAAACGCCGTTAAAAGTGCGACGACGATCATACTTCCCATAAAACCCCATTCTTCGCCAACGGTGCAGAAAATAAAGTCTGTACTTTGCTCCGGAACGAAGTTCAATTTTGTCTGCGTCCCTTGTAAAAATCCCTTACCTAACAACCCCCCGGAACCTATTGCAATTTTGGATTGCGTGACATTATACCCGGTTCCCTTGGGGTCGACTTTTATCCCCAGCAATTCATTGATACGATCCTGTTGATGGGATTGAAGATGATCAAAAACATAATTCACGGAAGGAGCAGCCCCTACACACAACCACGAAATCAACAACAAGGGAATCATATTTTTCATCTTCCGTTTATATATCGGATATATAGCGGTTATACTTGTAATCACGTAAACAATTAGTAGCATGTAATAATCGGAAATCGACAGATTGAAAATCCATTTTATCAAGGCAAAAAGCCCAAAACCACACCCGATGAACAAGATGATTTGGAATAATTCCCGAATATCGTGTCGATAATAATAAAAGGCAATCAAAGAACCCCCGATGATAACGAGCAATACCGTGAAAGGAGAATACAGCAACGCCATGACAAATATCGCCGCCGCCACGAAACAAAGCAATAGGATAGAACCATGTAACCCTTCCCGAAAAAGCACAAGGATAAAACTACTGTACACGAGAGCGGATCCCGTGTCATTCTGTAAGATAATCAATCCCGCGGGAAGAGCCAAAATTAACCCGATGGTCAGAAGACTGGAAAATCGCATCACCTTAAAATTATGACGGCTCATGACGTAAGCTATGGCCAAATTGGTTGCAAACTTGGCAAACTCAGCCGGTTGAATGCGGAAATCCCCGATTTCAAACCATGAACGGGCACCCTTTGTTTCTGTTCCCAAAAATAAAACGGCAATCAATAAAAATATCATGATGCCGTAAATGACCATCGAAAACGTGGTAAAGAATTTACTATCCGTGAGTAGAACGAGGAAGGCAAGCACGAAAGCTGCCCCGATCCAAACCAACTGTTTTCCATATTTCTGCGAAATATCAAAAATACTGCTATGATTTTCATCATATACTGCCGCGTAAATATTTAACCACCCGATGAATACAAGCAACAGGTATAATAGAATGGATACCCAATCTATATTGGCAAGTAAGTTATTAGATCTGCTATTCATTGCTCGTTTCTTTTACTTTACTGGTTGTATTATGGATCAGACTTCCTTGAAACATCTCTTTTTCAAGAGGTTTCTTTCTGTCGGATATTTTCCCTTTCAAATATTTCTCTATCAACAAACCGGCAATCGGGGCCGCGTAACGTGATCCCCAAACCCCGTTTTCAACATATACAATCAACGCGATTTTAGGATTTTCTACCGGGGCAAAAGCGATAAACACGGAGTGATCGTCACCATGTGGATTTTGCACGGTACCTGTCTTTCCGGCTATGGTAATCGAGTCTATCTGAGCCCGACGTCCGGTTCCTTCCTTGATAACCATTTGCATTCCTTCCACGATAGGGTCAAAATGTTTCCGGGCAATAGGGATAACATGCTTTTCTATCTGGCTAGAAGTCGAGTCGTTTATTGACCTGACAATATGGGGTGTAATATAGTACCCCCGGTTAGCCAGAATCGTGGCTAAGTTTGCCATCTGAATCGGCGTAATCATCAATTCACCCTGACCGATAGAAAGGGAAATCATGTAAGAAGGGTACCATTTTTGTGTTTTAAACACGTTGTCGTAATATTCCTGTGTAGGAATGGAACCGGACACTTCATTGGAAAAATCCGGGCATATTTTATTGCCAAATCCGAAAGACATCACGTACTTCCGCCATTCCCCGTAAGCATTTCGCACCGTTCGATATTCCGGTAATTCCAGGATTCTTTTAAAAACATTAGCGTAATAAGGGTTACAGGAATTTTCAATGGATTGAAGTAAATTCACGGGAGAACTATGATGGTGACACTTCATAAATTTTCCTCCCACGATATAAGCTCCTCCACTACAAGTACATTGCGTTTGCAAGGAAATGGCCTTTGTTTCCAAACCAATCAAAGCCTGAACGGTTTTGAAAATGGATCCCGGGGGATATTGTGCCATCGTCGTTCTGTCGAACAGGGGTTTTAGCGGATCATTAAGCAATTTGGAATAATTTTTACCCCGATCCAAACCGACCATCAGTTGCGGATCATAACCGGGACTGGACATCTTGACCAATATCTCTCCCGTGGAAGGTTCAATAGCCACGATCCCGCCCTTTTTGTTCTGCATGAGCTCGTAAGCATATTCCTGCAAATCGACATCCAAAGTCGTGTATAGATTTTCACCGACAATGGCGTCTTCATCATATTCTCCATCAGCAAACGAACCCTTCACCCGGTTTTTATTGTCAACAAGAACAACACGCTTTCCCTTGGTACCGCGCAGGTGTTTCTCGTATGTTTTTTCCAGGCCACTGATCCCGATATAATCCCCTTGTGCATAATAGGGATCTTTCAGCTGCTCGGAATTGACCTCTCCGATATAGCCGAAAACATCGGCAGAATGATTGACATTATACTTTCGTAATGTTCTGGTTTGTATGTAAAAACCCGGATAACGATAAAGCTTTTCTTGAAGAATGGCATATTTATTTCCGGGGATCTGTGAAACCAAAATGGAAGGTTTGAACTTCGCGTAATCCCGACAATCCTGCATCCTTTTTTGCAAAGATTCTTTCGTTATATCCAAAATGGAAATTAATTCCAACGTATCGAATGCTTTTACCTGGTTAGGAATAACCATTAAATCGTATGCCGCTTGATTATCAACCAAAAGTTTGTTATTCCGATCATATATTAATCCTCGTGCCGGATATTCGGTTTCCGTCCGTTGAGAATTATTCTCGGCCATAATTTTATATTTATCGGACACCACTTGATAGGTAAACAATCGCAGGAGGTACACGACACATACTGTGACAATAATCCCTGATATAATTCCTTGTCTATACCCGAATTTATTCATTTCAAGAATTCATTAATCGATTAAAATCACGCTTTCATTGCTGCACTTTCTTAATTCCGATGAAATAGTAGAGTAACATGAATAACATTGAGATAAAGGTACTTAAAATAATCCGGATAATCGAGATCAGAATATCATTAAAAGTAAAGGCTTCTGCAAAAATCAGTATGATATTGAATAACAGGGTGGAAACAAACGTGTATTTCAAAAACCACCTGACATCCGTCAAACCTTGTTCACCATGCGTGTCGTCTATTTCTTCCCGGGTAGAGGTGAGTTGTAATAAACGGGGACGGATGTAAGCGATGAAAGTAGACGCGGCAGCATGAATGCCTACCGTGTTATCAGCCAAGTCCATGATTAAACCTAAAAAGAAACCGAATAACAATAATGGTATACCTTTCACCTTGTAAGGTAAGATATAGAGAGCCAGAATATAAATATTCAAATAGAAATAGGAGCCAAGGTGGATATTATCCACGATTACAATTTGTAACAAAAATAGTATCAACAAATGAATGAAATAGTTTATATTATTCATGATAGTTTATGGCTTCTAAACTTGTTTGCTCGTTTTTCTTGTTATTCAATATGACATAAACATGGTTTATGCGTTTAAAATCAACAGCCAGCTTGACCTTTATCTTTAAAAAATTCGCAGTTACCTTGTCAACGGATTCTACGTATCCCACGACAATTCCTTCCGGGAAGATTTTTGAAAGACCGGAAGTGACAATGGTGTCTCCGGCATTTACCTCCACGTGATAGGGAATATCATTTAAATAGGAGTAGGCATAATCATTACCGTCCCATTGCAAGGAACCGTAATAGTTATTCTTTTTTATTTTGGCAGAAATCCGGGCATCCACGTTAATCAAGGGAATGACCACGGCAAAATGGTCACTTAAATCCTGAATAAGTCCCACGATCCCTTCCGGGGTACAAACGGCCATTTCTTTCTGAAGACCGTTTTTCCGTCCTCGATTTAATGTGATGTAATTTTTCGTCCGGTTATATGTTGCGTTGACCTGTTTTGCCCCGATATACTCGTAAACAGGTATACTACCTTCTACAACCGTTCTCTGGATAATCGTATCCTGTAAAAACTCATACGCTTCCAAACGATTTTTGAGCAGGATATTTTCCTTGGCTAAAGATTCATTTATCTCTTTTAAACGGAAATAATCTTTTATGCTCGTGATCGTTGACGAGATATTCCCGAATAGGGTAGAAGCGCTTTCCGAGAAAATGGCTCTCTGATATTCGTTATGACGAATAATCAGAGAGAAACTTACGATTTCCAGTAATATAAAAATAATAGTAAAATGATATTTTAATATCAGTTTTATAATCTCTTTCACATCACTATCTTATAAGGAATGAGAACTTATCCACGTTCTTTAATGCAATTCCCGTACCTCTGGCCACGGCACGCAACGGATCTTCAGCAATATGGAATGGTATATTCAACTTGTCGGTCAGACGTTTATCTAACCCGCGTAACAACGCACCACCACCTGCCAGGTATATGCCTTTGTTTACAATATCCGCATACAACTCGGGAGGAGTTTGCTCCAGAGCTGCCAAGATGGCAATTTCAATTTTAGAAATGGATTTTTCAATACAATGGGCAATTTCTTGATAGGAAACTGGAACTTCAACCGGAAGAGAGGTCATCTGATTCGGTCCCTGTACCACGAAGTCGGCAGGAGGTTCATCCAATTCGGATAAAGCCGATCCCACGTGAATTTTAATTTCTTCTGCCGTACGTTCTCCAATCTTTATATTGTGTTGATGTCTCATGTATTCCTGAATATCATCCGTCAAGTCATCACCCGCGATACGGATGGACTTATTCGTAACGATACCCCCCAAAGAGATCACGGCGATCTCCGTGGTACCACCACCTATATCCACGATCATGTTACCCTCCGGTGCTTCCACGTCCAAGCCGATACCCAAAGCGGCAGCCATCGGTTCGTATATCATATAGACATCGCGCCCCCCGGCATGTTCGGCTGAGTCGCGTACGGCACGTAATTCAACTTCGGTACTTCCGGAAGGTATACAAACCACGATTCGCAAGGAAGGAGAGAAGAACTTGCTCTTCCCGTTAGCCATTTTGATCATACCGCGAATCATCTGCTCGGCAGCGTTAAAATCCGCGATCACACCATCCCTCAACGGGCGAATCGTCTTTATATACTCGTGTGTCTTACCCTGCATTTGGCGAGCTCTCTCACCAATAGCAATTACTTTCTCTGTTTTTTTATCCACGGCAACGATGGACGGCTCGTTCACAACCATCTTGTCATTCATGATAATGATCGTGTTAGCCGTTCCCAAGTCGATCGCTATATCTTGTGTTAAAAAAGAAAACAAACCCATAATCAATTAATGTTTGAAGTGTCTCATTCCAGTAAAAATCATCGCAATATTATACTTGTTGGCCGCATCAATCGAATCCTGATCATGGATAGATCCGCCCGGTTGAATGATCGCGGTGATACCTGCTTTATGAGCAGCCTCAACACAATCTGCAAAGGGGAAGAAAGCATCCGATGCCATCACGCTCCCTGCAATCCGATCCCCGCCTTGACGAATAGCATTTTCCAACGCCCAGATTCGACTTACTTGTCCGGGACCAACCCCCGTGGTGCATTTATCTTTTGCAATTGCGATGGCATTAGATTTAGTATGCTTTACAACCTTTAATGCAAACAACAAATCTTCCAGCTCTTTCTCCGAAGGACGACGCTGGGTAACGTATTTCAATTCACCGTCAAGCAACTGCTGGTCCATATCTTGAATCAACAGACCACCCAATACGGTTTTTGCCTTGGGTGAAGTGTAATCTCTTTTGCTAATATTGGATAATTGTAATAATCTCAGATTTTTCTTTTTGGTCAGAATCGCCAAAGCTTCTTCCGAGAAAGAGGGCGCCACGATCACTTCCAAGAAAATAGGAGACATGATCTCTGCCGTTGCCTTGTCTACTTCCCGGTTTACCGCAACAATTCCCCCGAAAATAGAAACGGGATCGGCCTCGTAAGCTTTCTTAAAGGCTTCCGCGAGAGTAGCGGCGCTAGCCACTCCACACGGATTGGCATGCTTTGCTGCTACTACCGTCGGCTCATCAAACTCTTTCAACGCTTCTAAAGCCCCGTCGGTATCACCTATATTATTATATGACAATTCTTTTCCATGCAACTGGATCGCCCCCGTCAACGTGCCCTCGGTCTCCTGGATTTGAGTATAGAAAGTAGCTGACTGGTGAGGATTTTCCCCGTAACGAAGATCTTGTTTCTTTTCGAAGGTTAACGTCAGGGTCTTCGGCGATTGAATATTCAATCGCTTGGAGAAATAGTTGGCTATTAGAGCATCATAGTGTGAAGTATGAATAAATACTTTAGCTGCCAATAACTCTTTCGTCTCAAGAGAAGTATCTCCATGAACTTGAATTTCCTCGATAACTTTCGTGTAATCTTCCGGATCTGTAATCACGGTCACGAAAGGATAATTCTTCGCGGCTGCCCGAATCATTGTCGGCCCGCCAATATCGATATTCTCGATGATCTCCTCGTGTGAAACACCTGCTTTAAGAATGGTTTCCTTGAAAGGATATAGATTACAAACGACCATATCAATAGGTTCAATTCCTAATTCGGCCATCTGTTGCTTATGCTTCTCGTTGTCTCTGATCGCTAAAATACCTCCCTCAACATTCGGGTGAAGGGTTTTCACTCTTCCGTCAAAACACTCGGGGAATTGGGTTAAATCTGAGATGTCTTTCACCTGTAGTCCCTCTTCTTTCAGTTTTTTAGAGGTTCCTCCGGTAGAAATAATCTCCCAACCCATAGAATTTAGCGATTTAGCAAAATCAACAATCCCACTTTTGTCAAATACACTGATTAATGCTCTTTTCGTTCTCATCCGGATATTTAATTTTATAGTTCCAAACGTAATATTACTTGCAGGCAAAGGTAAAAAAAGAATATTATTTTTTTATATAAAAAGGCGTTTCGTGTAATATTTTTCTTGCGATCGTTTTCCCGTGTTCAAAAAAGCAGTATATTTGATAAATCATTGGGTAATAATAACGGTTTCGAAATAACTTATTTCTTGATATTATGAACGATAACGGAGTTGATTTAATTATTTACTTGCTGCTGACATTAGGGGCCAGTGCGATTGGGTGGTTTAAGGCTGCCAAGGAGAAGAAAGCAAAGAATGCATCCCCCGATTTAAATTTTCCGGAAGAAGAGCATGATGATGTGGATGATGAGATTATCGTGATTTCACAAGAACCGCAAGCCATGCCTCCCGAACCCGTTTTTGCTCCCGTATCAGCCCCTGATGAACTCATGGAAAGGGGAAAAAGAGAAATAAACATGGATAATTTCGGTAAAACGGATGAAGAACGTTATGCCATGCTCGAACAACTGCAACAAGCGAGGAGAGGACGGGGTAAGAAAGAAACAACACTTGTTAAAGAAGAGGAAGAGTATAACGAGCAACTAAATGAAACGACTCCCGAATATTTTGATTTCGATATTCGTCAGGCAATCATTTCCAGCGAAATATTAAACCGAAAATACAATTAGAAATTAATCCCTATTCCCGTGGAGAACGTGAACGAGTAGGGTTTAAAATTAATTTCCGCGCTCTTGCTCAAAGATTGCAAATAATATTTGAATCCCGGTTCTACTTTTAGGTGAATTGATTTCGAAAGGGGATACTCGACACCGAAACCGATATTCGTGCTGATGTTAAACGTTCTGATATCTTCGGCTTCTCCCATAAATTCTTTCTTCCCGTTGTAATTCACGTACGTGTGATTACGTACCATAAAACTAGCGCCAAATCCACCTAACACGCTAAATCTTACTCTATTATCATTTAAATGATAACGAAAGATTAGAGGTATCTCGATGGCATCGAATTGTTGTTCAATACTTCCCTCTTCATCTTGTTCCGTTTTTAAGGAAACAAAACTCTCGGGAGAAGAAACGGTTGCATTAGCTTTGTTTTTCACGCTACCAAGTGGGGTATATGCATGCGTGTTGGCATTATAGGATACCATGCCTGAACGAGGTACATAAACTTGTGCGTCGTCCGTCTTTTGTCCCACGCGGGAATACCCCAAACCGGTTTCAATGGAGATGCGCTTCGTAGGTTTAACAGCGAAAGTCAACCCTCCACCTACATTGAAAATACCACTCATTTGATTGCTTTCATATTGAGCCGAACGAGCATTGGAGCCGCTTGTTTTATAACTGCCGGATGAATATCCGGGGGAGACATATCCTCCCACGGTAAACATTTTATCGTCTTCGTCTTTTGCTTTAGGCGTTGTCTTTACCGCGGTTGTACTTTTTCCATCCAGAAGTTCCGCGTACTTGCGTTGATTTTCTATCGCGTTTTGATTTACCAAAGGGATAAATGCCGTACGAACGGAGGCTTTTTTCAAATCACCCTCCGGCTGCTCGTTTTCCAGACCGGTCATAGAGGAAGTGGAAACCGGGACCGGGGCTAGATGTTCCATGGAATAAGCTTCGTTTTTTCTTTTTATTTCCGGAATTGAATGAGGGGTAGAAGTAAATGCCAGTATCTTATTATCATCCTGATTGTTAATAGTCGAGTTTTGAGCTGCAATAGACGCGGTAGGATAGAGGTCCGTCTGTTTACTTTGCATGAAAAATCCCACCCCGAATAGCAATATTACGGCAGCAGCAATACCGCTATACGTGTACATTCGCCTCAGACGTTTTTGCTTCATCGCGAAATGGGAGTTTATGCCTTCCCACACTCGTGCTGGAGGTTCAACGGAAACCTGTTCCAAAGCGTTTTTAAATAATTTCTCAATCTTCTCACTCATCTCTCATATATGCATTTATCTTCCTTTTCAAAATTTCCTTCGCCCGTGCCAGGTTGGATTTTGACGTCCCGTCGGATATACCTAATAATGCCGCGATCTCCTTGTGTTGCATGCCTTCCATGACATACAAGTTGAAGACCAGCCGGTATTTCTCCGGTAATTGATTGACAAACTCGAACAACACCTCGGGAGGAATGTTCACGTCGTCATCAACATCATCTTCGTCCACCACTTCCGGAACTTCTTCGACAACTTGAATGGATCGTTTTTTTCTGAATTTCTCTAACGCCGTGTTGATAAAAATGCGTTTCATCCAACCTTCGAAAGAGCCCTTTCCTTTGTATTGGCTAATTGACTCCAACACTTTAATGAAACCATCCTGCAAATTATCTTCAGCCTCTTCGCGTGATTTGGAATATTGAATGCATACGGCAAACATTTTAGCCGAGAACATGTGGTAAAGTTGTTCTCCCGCTTTTCTGTCCCCCTTTCTGCATTTTTCGACTATTTTTTCCAAATTACACATTGATAACTATGGCTTAGATGCGCTATTTTGTAAATGGTTGCGTTCACTACGCGAAAAAAATGAAAAAAAATCATTATCAGCTAAAAAGCTCTCTTTTTTTTTGCATCGTATTGTTTTTTTGCGAATATTCGCAGTGTGAAATAAAAATATGTGGTGACAATCACGGAATTTTAAAAACTATAAAACAACTAAAATGAAGACAATCTTAAATTTAAAACAGTACGTAATTTTATTGGTTACGGCTTTCGCGATGGCATCTTGCTTGGGTAGTAATGATCCGGATTTCACGGTTGGAGGAATCGGATATGTAATTCAAACTGTTTACGAAATACCCGGAGAAGCAGAAGCAACAACTATTAGTAGTCAATTTACGCCGGTTATTTATACTGTAGCCAATGAACCGATGACGAAATGTAGCGTAAAAGCTCCTGGGGGTGAATCCATTTTGATGACTCAAATGGAAAGTTTTGGCGGGTATTACTGGTTATCCAACCTTTCATATAATAGTAGTATGGATAAACTTCCTAGCGGTACGTTTACCATAACTGCTTATAATCAAGACGAAGAACCGGCACAAGGTACAGCCGTTATAAACAACACGACTGAGATGAAGACAAAACTGAAAGGAAACGTGGAGTGCAACAATGCCGAAATCACGGCAACATTCAATAAAGTTGAAGGAGCAACAGATTACTTGGTGGTGCTAAAAAAATCATCATCTTCCACTTTATATGACAATTTTGTTATAGTTGCAAGTTATAAGGATACTGCACTTGATCAAGCTGAAAGAAAAATCACATTACCTGAAAGTGAATATTCATCTAAAATCACTTCTTTAGAAGCCGGATCGTATTATCTGACCATTGCTGCTGCAATTGTTTCATCATCATCCGTTGTCCTTTACCAAGAAAGTGATGTGCATACAACTTTTACGAAGAAGTAGTCGCGAATTTATCGCGTATTAATATCGAAATTGTACGCGACGAGGGATAAACCAATATTTTCCCTGCAGGTCATAGCCGTTTCACTACACGTGTTTTAAACGTAGGGGAAACGGCTATGATTTGTTTATGATGTCTTATCTCGAGGTTAACTCCGGCTTAATTCTTGTCAAATTGCTTTTGTCTTGTTTCGCAACCAAACCCTTTCCTGTTCTTCAAGATAAGGAGATACTTCTTGATAAACCCGCTCGTTGTAAGCATTCAGCCAATCGATTTCATCTTGATTTAAAAGTTTAGTTAGCAGGGCAGAAGTATCGAAATAACAAAGAGTTATTGTTTCAAATTGATAGAATTCACCAAACTCATTTACCGCCTTAGGTCGGCACACGATCAAGTTCTCGTGGCGAATGCCGTGTAATCCTTCACGGTATAGCCCCGGTTCGTTGGAAGTGACCATACCCGGCAATATTTCTTGATTCTTTAAATCCGGACGAATGGATTGCGGACCTTCATGCACGTTCAGGAAATACCCGACACCATGTCCTGTTCCATGACCGAAATTCCGAAGATTCATATATAATGGCAACCTGGCAACTATATCGATGTTGCACCCTTTGGATCCTTTAGGAAAATACAACATGCTAAGATCGATCATGCCTTTTAAAACAAGCGTGTAATCCTCCTTTTCCAATTCTGTCAGTTCTCCCAACGGCATCGTGCGGGTAACGTCTGTCGTTCCATGCATGTATTGCGCACCGGAGTCCACGAGATACAATCCTTTGGGTTGTATTTCCGATTGTTGTTCCGGGGTGGCTGAATAATGCGGTAAAGCAGCATTGGGGCCGTAAGCAGAAATACACCCGAAACTATCCGACACGTACTCTTTATCTCGCGAACGGAACCTGGTTAATTGTTCCGCTGCTTCCAATTCCGTCACAGGCTGTTGTAACAATCTATTTTCCAACCAATAATAAAATTTAGATAACGCAACGCCATCTTTTCGGCAAGCCAATCTAAATCCCTCCAGTTCAGTCGCATTTTTTACAGCTTTCAGCAAAGGGATGGGAGATTCGATTTCACGTACCTCAAATTTTTTCGCCAGATGATTAAAAACAGCATAGTTGCACGTATTAGTATCCGCGAAATACACGTTTTCTTTCTTTTGTTCATCTAAGAAAAGGAACAAATGGTGGTAATCATGTAATTCAATTCCATCTGCAGCCAATTGCAGTGCTATTTCTTGAGAAATCTTGTCCAATTTAATAAACAAATGGGCTTTGTCTTTTTCTACAATAGCGTAAGATATGGCAACCGGATTGTAAGCAATGTCATTACAGCGAATGTTGTATAACCAAGCAATTTCATCCAAACAGCTGAATAACATGGCGTCACCACGATGATCGCGTATAAATTCACGAATTTTATCAATCCGTTCTCCCGCGGATTCCCCGACATATTTTGTTTCCAGACGCGTTATTTTTTCCATGGGAAGGGCCGGACGATCAAACCACATTTCGCCCAACAAATCAATTTGCTCCTGGATGGTTATATTTTTAGGACCCAACACGTTTTTCAGGTTGCGTACATCACTAACAGACATACAAAAGCCATCAATTCCCACCTTATTTCCAGGTTCAAGTACTTCTGCCAGCCATTGAGGATAATCCACAGCCCCGGGAATACGCAATTTATGGAGCTTTATCCCGGAACCGGCCAATTCTTTCTCCGCTTGAATGAAATAACGGGTATCCGTCCACAATCCCGCTTCGTTTTTGGTCACCACGACAGTTCCATACGACCCGGTAAAACCGGAAATCCATTTTCTCTGTTGCCATGGCGCGGGAAGGTATTCGCTATTATGAGGATCTGTTCCGGATATGATATAAGCCGCAATATTTTCTCGATTCATAATGCGTCTTAACTCGATTAATTTCTCTGGTATATTCATGACTTTATTTTTTTATTTTCCAAATGTAGAGTTTTTGTTGAATATAACAAAACAGGGGTATATTACATTTGTAAAGATAGTGAAATTACAAATGTAGTTTACGGATGTAATGAAAATATAAGCGAAAAAACAGGAGGGAGGATTACATGTGTAATTATTACAAGTGTCAGTCAATTTGAGGCATTTTACCCGTTAACACTTGTAAATATTTGAATCTATTATATTGAATACCAATAATTAATCATTAAACACGTGATGTTTATATTTAACCCTGATTTAACCATAATCAAAAATCCTACATGTATCTTTTATTAATTAAACTTAAATGACAAATGTAATGTATTGATAATCAATTGTTATAATATCTATATGTGAAGTTTAAGTACAAGCCGTGTTCAGCACGACGAATATATGTAAATCATTGATTTTAAGTGATTATTGTACCGTGCGAAACGTGTTGTATAGCAAAAAATGGATCAACATGGAGGATTATATTGATAACAACTATATTATAAGGAATAATCGAGATTTCGTGTGTATTTCCAGTATTTTCTTGTTACATTTGTAATTCTCGATCATTACAAATGTAATTTTGTTTTTTTCGCTCGATTGATTACATTTGTAACACCGAAATTTACAAAATAACAGGTCTATGCAAGAACGTTTGAATCAAATTATTGAGAAAAAGGGACTGACTGCAACAAAATTTGCAGCCATGATTGGCGTAAATGCTTCTACAATTTCCCATATTCTTGCAGGTAGGAATAAACCCGGTTTTGATATTATCAATAATATCGCCAAAACATTTCCGGATCTTAATCTGACTTGGTTAATTACAGGAAACGGATCGATGGATAATTCTCCCGTGCAAAAAGAAAAAAATCCGGTGATGTCCGAACCGACTTTATTTGATATGGAACCGACGGAAAAACAAAATGCGTCTGTTATTCCCGATAAAAATGTGAAATCAGAAGAAACTAGAGATCCGATAGCATCCGTCAGGCCTTTCACGAAACAGACCAAAAAAATAAAACGGATTATACTGTTTTTTGAAGATGGCAGTTTTGAGGACTATGAAAAGGAATAAGGGGACGCTAAACTACCCCCTCCAGCTCCCCCTTACACTGGGGGAGAGCTGATTACCAGTCGGTTTTCCATCCTTTCTTATATCACCCCAATTATTTCTTTTACCGACGTGAAGCCGTTTTGGTCCAAGTAATCGTTAATGCCATCAATTACTTTTATTGTTACCGTCGGATCGATGAAATTTGCCGTCCCGATCTGTATGGCTGAGGCTCCGGCCAATAGGAATTCGATGGCATCGTTAGCACAACTTATTCCACCTAAACCGACCACGGGGATTTTCACGGCCTTGGCAACTTGCCAAACCATACGAAGGGCCACGGGTTTCACGCAAGGACCACTCAAGCCGCCTGTAATTGTGCTTAATACAGGTTTTCTAGTTTTTACATTGACAGCCATCCCCATCAACGTGTTGATGAGTGACACCGAATCCGCGCCAGCACCTTCCACGGCCAAGGCAATTTCCTGTATACTCGTGACATTAGGAGATAATTTGACCATCAAATGTTTTTTGTAGACTTTCCGAACTTCCTTGACCACCTCGGAAGCTGAAATGCAACTCGTTCCAAAAGCCATACCCCCTTCTTTCACGTTAGGACAGGAGATGTTCAGTTCGATGGCCGGGATACGATCCAAAGCGTTGATTTTTTCTGCCGTGGCAACGTAATCGGCGATAGTTGAACCGGATACATTCACCAGTATATTCGTGTTCACGTCTTTTATTGTCGGGTAAATATGCTCTATGAAATAGTCTACACCTTTATTCTGCAATCCCACGGCGTTTAACATTCCGGAAGGTGTTTCGGCCATCCGGGGGTAAGGATTTCCTTCGCGATGTTTTAACGTTGTTCCTTTCACGATAAACCCGCCTAGACGCTCTAAATCAATAAAATCCTGAAATTCAGTTCCATATCCGAAAGTCCCGGAAGCGGTTAACACGGGGTTTTTCAAGGATAAACCGTTGATATCTATATTTAAATTTGCCATTTTAAATCTTTTATGTTGAAAATAGGACCTTCCGTACACACGCATTTATGACCTTCTTTCGTGTCGGTTACACAACAGAGGCATGCACCGATACCACAAGCCATCGTGTTTTCCAAAGATACTTCACAATGAATATTATTTTGATTCGCATACCCTGCAACTGCTTTCATCATCACTTCCGGACCGCAACAAAAGATATGATCAAATTTTTCTTTCAAAACAGAATGTTGCGTGACATACCCTTTTTCCCCGAAAGATCCGTCTTCAGTTGTATAGTATACAGTTGCATATTTTTCGTATTCTTCTTTTCGAAGAATGTCTTTACCGGTTCGGGTACCGATCAACACGACAGGCGATAACCCTTGTTTTTTCATCACCCGGGCCAGGTGTAACATCGGGGCAACTCCGCAACCGCCGCCAATGAGCAGAGGTCTGCCGGAAGACGGGATTGAGAAATGATTACCAAGGGGTAGCATCACGTTTACTTTATCACCGACTTGTAATTCACTCAAGGTTGATGTTCCGCATCCCACGATTTTGATGAAAAGGTAAAGTAACCCGCGTGATTCGTCCACGTCATGCACGGAAATCGGTCTCCTTAAAAAAGTTGAGGGTGAGTGATCCACCCGTACATTCACGAATTGTCCCGGTTGAATTTCAGGCAATTCCTCCGAATGCAACACCAACAAAATGGTGTCGTGATTTAATTTTTTGTTCTCAGTAACAGTGAAATCTATTAACTTCTTCATATTTAAATATTCCAAGTAAGCATGTTCGTTATTTATTTTCCTGCAATTTCTCGGCAAGATATTTCCCGGTATAAGAGGCTTCACATTTTATCAAGTCCTCCGGCGTTCCCTCGAAAACGAGATAGCCACCTTCACTTCCTCCTTCCGGTCCTAAATCGATAATATTATCGGTACATTTGATCACGTCCATGTTGTGTTCAATGATCAATACCGTGTGTCCTCGTTCGATCAGCGCGTTCAGGGAATCCATCAACTTATGAATATCGTGGAAATGCAACCCCGTGGTCGGTTCGTCAAACACGAAAAGGGTCGGTTCCGCGTTTTCCTGGCTAAGATGGTAAGCCAGTTTTACACGTTGACTCTCGCCGCCACTTAACGTGCTGGATGCCTGACCTAATTTTATATACCCCAGACCGACATCAACCAATTTTTGCAGTTTGCTAACGATGCTGCGTTCGCTATGACTTGTCCCGGAAGAGAAAAATTCCACGGCCTGGTTCACGGTCATCTCCAAAATATCATATATATTCTGTCCTTTGTACTTTACTTCCAGAACTTCATCCTTGAAGCGTTTCCCTTTGCAATGTTCACATTCCAAATAGACGTCCGCCATGAACTGCATCTCGACTTTGATGATTCCTTCTCCCTGACACTCTTCGCAGCGGCCGCCCGGTACGTTAAATGAAAAATGTGCCGGTTTGAACCCGTTTAATTTCGACAATTTTTCGTCAGCAAATATTTTACGTATATCGTCCCATGCTTTCAGGTAGGTAACCGGGTTGGAACGGGAAGATTTACCAATCGGGTTCTGGTCAATAAATTCCACGCCATGAATAGAATTCAAATCTCCACTCAAGCGGTTGAAGCTTCCGGTACGGTCGGAATAGTCGCCATAATATTTTTTCAGGGCAGGTACCAGAATCGTTTTGATTAATGTACTCTTACCCGACCCGCTAACCCCGGTCACGGCTGTCATTATTCCCAAAGGAATTTTGACATCAATGTTTTTAAGGTTATTTTCCGTAGCCCCGGAAAGGAGTAGGTAACGCTTTGATTTTCTTCTTTTTGCCGGAACGGGAATGTTCTTTTTCCCATATATATAGTCTGCCGTGAGGGTGTCCGCTTTTTTCAAGTTTTGCAATGTTCCCTGGTATACAATTTCTCCACCCAATCTTCCTGCCAAGGGGCCGACATCAATAATTTCGTCCGCCGCTTTGATAATATCCTCGTCATGCTCAACGACCACCACGGTATTACCGATATCGCGAAGACGCTGAAGTACTTGTATCAAGCGATCCGTGTCCCGGGAGTGCAACCCGATACTCGGTTCATCCAAAATATATAGCGAACCGACAAGAGCAGAACCCAAAGAGGTTGCTAGGTTGATGCGTTGTGACTCTCCACCGGATAATGAGGAGGATAAACGATTCAGTGTCAAGTAGCCAAGACCGACATCCAACAGAAAATCAATCCGGTTGTGAATATCCGGGAGTACTCGTGCTGCAATTGTCTGGTCGTGTTCGGATAACTGAAGGTTGTCAAAGTAAGTTTTCAGTTCCGAGATGGGTATATCTACAAGTTCTGTAATCGATCGCCCGTTTATTTTCACGTAGGAGGCTTCTTTTTTCAAGCGAGTTCCGTGGCACACCGGGCATCTGGTTTTTCCCGTATACCTGGCAATCATTACACGGTTCTGTATTTTGAACTTTTTAGCCTCCAGGTGTTCAAAAAACGCGTATATTCCGTATTCACTATTCCAAAGAAGATCTTTTTCCTTGTCTGTCAGTTCAAAATAAGGGGTATGTACCGGGAAATTGATCTTATGAGCACGTTGTACGAAAAAATGTTTCCACTCGCTCATTTTTTCTCCTCGCCAGCACATGACCGCGTCATCGTAGACGCTCAACGATTTGTTGGGGACCACGAGATCCTCGTCGATCCCGAGTATTTTTCCGTATCCTTCGCATTTCGGACAAGCTCCGATGGGGGAGTTGAAACTGAACGTGTTAATGGTAGGTATTTGAAATTCAATACCATCCGCCTCGAATTTATTTGAAAACGAGCGTGTTACACCGTCAATGTCAATGTAACAAGTTCCGTTTCCCTCGTAAAGAGCCGTTTCAACGGAATCTTTTATCCGGGATACCGTGTCTTTCTCGTCATTTATCCGGGTTCGGTCAATCACGAGAAACATCTCCTTCGAGGCATCCAGCGGGATATTTTTTTCGATCAAATCGGAAATTCGTATGAATTCATCCCCGTATTTTATTCGTGAGAATCCCTGGCTGATTAAAAGAGGAAGATTTTCATTTGTCGTCTCGGCCAATTTTGCCATGATGACCACCGTCTGATCGGTATGGCCTTCCAAAATATACGAGTAGATATCATCCACGCTATGACGCTTAACTTCTTCGCCCGAAACAGGGGAGTAGGTTTTACCAATTCTGGCATACAGCAGTTTGATATAATCGTAAAGTTCCGTGGATGTTCCCACGGTTGAACGCGGGTTCGAGGTATTCACTTTTTGCTCGATTGCCACGGCAGGTGGGATACCTTTAATGTAGTCACATTCCGGTTTGTTCAATCTCCCCAAGAATTGACGGGCGTAGGAAGACAAGCTTTCCACGTAGCGTCGTTGTCCTTCTGCATATAACGTGTCAAAAGCCAGTGAAGATTTGCCGCTTCCGGAAACCCCGGTAATCACGACAAACTGGTTTAACTTGATGTTCAAGTCGATATTTTTCAGGTTATGAACCCGTACACCTTTCAACTCAATGCTTTGCTTACTCATATATGTCCTTCCAAAATATATACAAAGATAAGGTTTTTCGCAAAAAAAGCACCCTTTGGGGGTGCTTTTAGCGTTTGGAATATGTTTGGAAATACGTTTAAGTCTTGTTAATGACTTGTTTTAATTATTCTGAAACTACTTCGAACTCAACATCAACTTTCACTTCTCTGTGAAGTTTGATAAGAGCGGTATAAGTTCCAACTTCTTTTACATCTTTCAGCACGATCTTCTTCCGGTCGATGTCGAAACCTTTCTCCTTCAAACTTTCAGAAATCATGATGCTGTTAACAGAACCGAAGATCTTACCGGTAGAGCTGGTTTTAGCCCCGATCGTAAGTTTTACCTCAGCCAATTTTGCTGCTAATTCTTCTGCCTCTGCTTTCAATTTAGCTTCTTTGTGAGCTCTTTGTCTTAAATTCTCTGCAACAACTTTTCTAGCAGAAGGTGTTGCTAAAATAGCGTAACCTTGAGGGATAAGGTAGTTACGTCCGTAACCTTGTTTTACATCAACGATGTCATCCTTATGTCCTAAGTTGGCTATGTCTGTCAATAATATTATCTCCATTTGTGTCCTCCTTCCTTAAAATTATTTCATCAAGTCGGTTAAGTAGGGCAACAAAGCAAGATGTCTTGCTCTCTTCACAGCGGTTGCTACTTTCTTTTGGTACTTCACAGAAGTTCCGGTAATTCTTCTAGGAAGAATCTTTCCTTGTTCATTCAAGAATTTCTTTAAAAATTCCGGATCCTTGTAGTCGATGAATTTGATTTTTGCTTTTTTGAATCGACAGTACTTTTTCTTTTTGATTTCAACCGTTGGGGGGGTTAAATATCTAATTTCGCTTTCGTTCTGTGCCATGGCTTATTTCTCCTCTTGTTTTACTTGATTTTTAGCTCTTCTTTTCAATGCATACTCGTAAGCATACTTGTCTAATCTGAACGTCAAGAAACGAATCACTTTTTCGTCACGTCTGTAAGAAGTTTCCAGTTTATTAACTAGTGTACCTTCTCCTTCGAATTGGATTAAGTGATAAAAACCTGTCGTTTTCTTTTGGATTGGATAAGCCAGCTTGCGTAGACCCCAAGCCTCCTCGTGCTCGATATTACCGCCATTCTCGGTAATAACAGCTTTGAATTTTTCTACCGCTTCCTTTACCTGTATTTCAGATAAAACGGGAGTTGTGATGAAAACGGTTTCGTAATGATTCAACATAACTGATTGTTTATTAATACATTAATGTAATAAAAATTTATTTATCGCCCGCAAAGTTACTACTTTCCTTCGGATTTACAAAGAAATTTACCATTTTAGATTTTAGATTTAAAATTTTAGATTCCAGCCACACAGGAAAAGTTTAGAATTTAAGAGTTCATTTAGTTTTTGGCTTTTCCACGTAATTTTACTTCCATATCTTCCGTTTGTTCAATTCTTGATGGTACTCCCGGGCATAGATGTTATGCTGGCGGAGTGTTTTCGAGAAGTTGTGGTAGCCGGAAAAGTCACTTTTAGCGCAGAAATACAGATAATCATGCTTTTGATAATTCAACACGCTATCAATGACCTTGATGGAAGCCATCCGGATCGGTCCCGGGGGAAGCCCGGCGTACATATATGTATTGTAGGGTGAATTTATCTTCAGGTAACGATCCAGAATACGACTTATCGTGAAATCTCCCAGTACGAATTTAAGTGTCGGACAAGCATCCAATTTGATTCCCCGGTTCAGCCGATTGATGTAAACCCCGGCGATGACAGGGTATTCTTCTGGTTTCACGGTCTCTTCTTCTATAATAGAGGCCAACGTGATCACTTCTTCCGCGGAAAGTCCAATTGCCGATGCTTTTGCCATCCGGTCTTCATTCCAGAAACGATGGTATTCTTTTTTCATTCGTTTCAACAGATCAAGAGCCGGGGTGTTCCAATAGATCTGGTAGGTATTAGGAATAAACATGGCCATGATCGTGGTAGTATCAAATCCTAAATCGGCGAGCACATCAGCATCTTTCAACAGGGTTAGCAATTCTTCTTTGGAGGTATTTAATTCTTCATGAGCTTTCCCGGCAAATTCATCCAGCGTCCGCATATTATTAAAGGTGAAGTAAACCGGGTATTGGTTTCCGGACCGAAACATGTTGATCAATTCATTATTGTTCATTTTGTCCCGAATTTTATACCTTCCGGATTTCACGGGTGAAGCAAATCGTTTTAGCTTGGCAACCGCGCTGGGGGTGTATGCGTTTTCGATATACCCGTGTCGTCGCAACGTGTCAAGCACTTGTGATATAGAACTGTTATCCCGCAAATAGATAATACCGTCATCTTTGACTCTCGTGTTGGGAGCCAGAATATAATAATATCCTAATCCCGCACAGATGCCAACGGCAACGACCAATATACCTAATATGATAACGATGTTCCTGATTTTTTTGCTCATAAGCAGGAAATATTAGTTTTCTTCTCTAAAATATAACTTGTAATAATTCATATCCCGGTCCGAGTCGTACCCTTTCTCGATGTATTTCTTTTGTCCGTGAATATAAACATGAAAGTTTTTGTCCAATTTCAACACGTGCTTAAAGTATTTTTTTTCATCTTTTACCGCACTGTTGGATACATCAAATTGGTCTTTTAACGCGAGTTCGTTCTTTTCTTCATAATAGTTTTTGAAATTCTCAAAAGCATCGATGATTTGCGGATCGGAGACCACTTCTTCTTTGAACAAGTTTTCATTGAATGTATCTGCTTTTTTAAAGTAATCAATAGAGCGATTAAGCATATCAATTTGGTCAGCTTTCGGAATATCATTTTCCTGGTTATAAACCTCCTGAACAAAATCTTTGCAGAGTTTCAAATAGTTGGATGTCTGGAAATAGTTATCCTCACATTGTTCCAATCCTAAAAAATCAGTCGTCCAGTAAACTGCTTCCGTGGAATTGGTCTTGTCCAAAATGCTTACCCGATAACCGTTTTCACTCTCAATATTGAATACCAAACAGGCCTTATCTAATTTCTTGATATTGATTCCCGATTCGCTTTCCAGCTGATAACTATTATCATTCATGATGATTTTCAGGAAAGTATCCTTCGTTTCTGATTTGAAAATACCGATAGCATCACAAGGTCCTTCTTCCAGCACGCAGTTTTTGAAATGGACCATGTATAACTCTCCGGCTTTTATGTTCGGATGGTTCGACTGGTCGAATAGATGCTGTGCAATATTTAACGAAGCCTCGTAAAAATTCGTGTTATCTTCAAATATGGAATTTATCGCATTATACACCAAATTATGGTATAAGTTATCCTCGATAGGGGCAAAGCGGAAATAAGCATCCTTTTTAAAAGGTGCAAGAAAATAACTTTTAAGTAGGTTGTGAACATCCATATCATCCGGTAAGAAACAAGCTTCCGAGAAACGCAATTTGCCGTCCTCGTACTTATTACCGATATCATGGATCACGATATTGTTGATCTCGCAGGATTCAAAATTCATCATATGTTTTAAAATCTAAAGTAAACTCCTAAGTTTAATGTCTGTTTTAATTGTATCTTTTTAGAATCATTCTGATTGTAAACGGCATTGGCGTAAATGGAGGTCTGCATGAAATAATTGATTTTAAAATTCAGCGTCAGTCGCCAGTCCATTGTCAATTTTTCCGGTTGTTCATAGTAACTGGAGAATATAATCAGATGATTGTCAATTTTTAAGAATTTAAAGAATTCATGCTGGTTTTTCAATTCAACTTTAGCACCGGCATCACTTTTGAATTTTTTCCCTGCTTCCAATCCATAACGCTTGGGTGCGACAAGGTTTGTATCACGCATATATACCCATTGTCCGGCGATAGGAGACAGGTACAAAGAAATGTTACTCTTGGGTTTATAGTCCAAACCCAAAGACAAGGTGAAATTTCCAGGTGTTAAAAAGGCTGCAACGACTTCTTTATTCGGGTTGTTTTTTGCTTTGAACAACACGGTATTCATATCGAACTGCGTGGCGTAGTTCCAATGTTTAAAAGCTTTTATTCCCAGTTTCGATTGGAGTTCCAATTTATCTTCATTTTTACTCAAGTCTTCACTACCGCTTTTTAAGGCTCCCAGGCGATAACGGATCGAGTTTTCCCACGTTGTGTTATTCTTTTTATACGTTGCAAAATACTTTAAGTCAGAGAGAATGGATAGCGAGTTTTCACCACCGCTGGCCCAGTTGCTACTAATAAACCCTTGTCCAAAAGAAAAAGTGACATCGGAATAGTACATCCAGTACCTTCGGGATATGGGACCGACATTCATTTCCGACAGTACAAAATATATTGAATCAGAGGATTCTAGAAGGCATTCTTTAATAATTTCTTTGGGTTCAGAATATTTCTGATATTGATAAACATTTTCATCCAGAAAGAATTTCAGTTGATTTCCCCGCGGCATTACTTTTACCCAAGTACCGATCGTGTCACCAATAAAGTTCTCTGCCATAAAGCGATAATATTGTGTTTTTCCCGTGTTTAGCCACAAGTTTTTAGGATGGTTAGAGGCTGACAATAAGGTGATTTGTACGGAATCACGACTTTTTTCCTTCATCCATTGATAATTCACATCCTGCTCCATAAAGGAGAGTAATGTCTTCAAATTCTGGTTTAACAATTTATCGTAATGTATGGAATCTTCTGGATGTTCTTTATAGAATTCGATACTATCTTTTTTTATACGGTCCTGAATCTGATGAATAGCTTCTTCTTTTGCCTGTACGGTTTCAAAATAGTTCCTCACGTAATTGAGCATATATTTAATATGTTCATTTTCAGCGTAATCACTTAATGTATTGATGGCCTTGTATAACTCATAATATTTCATTCTTTCTTTTTTCAAGTTTTCCAAAGCATAGCGAACGTGCGGATCATCAATATGTTGATTTTTATGATGCAAATAAATGTATTTGAGTTGAGGACGAGTATGATAAAGAGAATCTATTTTGTTATGTTTCAAGGGTAACACGCGAGAAGATGACAATTTAGGCATAACACGTGTATGTTCTCTTTTCTGGGCAAAAAGGGAAGTTATGGATATTAGAAATATAAAAGTGACAAGTACAAGATTTCTCATGTGCTTTATATTCGTTATTTAAATGGTGAATCGGGCTCTTTAGCCATGTGGCTGTAAGCAAGTTTGTCCAATAAGCTAGGGAACCATTTGCTTAAGAAGACGGATATTTTTCCTTCAACCAGTGTCATCACGATTTCCCGTTTACGTTTCACAACGCCATTCACAATTATTTGGGCACATCTTTCTGCACTCATCATTTTGTCTTCAGCCCGCGGACTATCGCCTTGTTGACGGCCGTCAGCGACTAAAGCTGTTTTCCGTATATTAGAAGCCGTGAATCCGGGTGCAGCAACAAGGACATGCAATCCTTTCTTTAAGTTTTCGACCCGCAATGTGTTCAAGAATCCGCGCACGGCAAATTTGCTGGCAGAATATCCGGTTCTGCCGGGTAACCCCAAAAAGCCGGCAACAGAAATAATCCCGACTAAACTACCTTTCGTTTTTAATATATAGGGTAGCGCGAATTTGGTACAATAAACCGTTCCCCAAAAATTCACGTCCATTAAACGACGTATGACATCCAATTCCAAATCCACAAATAGTGCACGCATGGATATTCCGGCATTATTTACAAGAACATCAATTTTACCAAATCGCTCAACCGTTTTTTCAATTAGATTTTTACAATCTGCCTCTTGAGTAACGTCTGTTTGAACGGAAAGAGCATCAACACCTTGCGCTTTCAAATCTGTCTCGATTTTTTGTAATTCATCTAAATTCCGAGCACCCATGGAAATTTTTGCACCACGTTTTGCAAATTCATAAACAAGTGCTTTACCGATGCCAGAAGAAGCTCCTGTAATAATTACAACTTTATTTTGCATGAATATTATTCTTAGATGTTTGTAACTTACAAATATAGTAACTTTTGAAAGATCATGAAAAGAAAAAGTAATCTTTTCTTCTCGCATAATAAATGTCTTATAATTGATATTATGTTAATAATTAAACACTAAAAAAAGAAGGAGAATCATATATCTCCTTCTCCTTGTGATCTTTACAAGCTTTTTAACTTCTCCATTGTTTTGTCATATTTCTCTTGATAAACTTTATTTTTTGTTCTCAAGCGGAAATATAATTCTTTCAAAGTAGACAACGTGTTACTGTCATTAGGATTTAATTCCAATGCTTTTTCAAAATAAGGAATTACGGCCTCGTATTTATCCATAATTTTGTCCAATGCGGCATTATATTCCTTTGCATCAACGATATCCTGTACAACTTTATGATCTTCAATAACCCGGTTTAAGTGAATATTCCCTAAGTTGTATTGTGCGAAGAAGTCATTTGGATTTAGCTCCAACGTCTTGAGATACATGGCTTCAGCCTTTTCTGGTTGATTCAATTTCTCGTATAAAGATCCTTTAGCTCTATAATATTCTGCTTTATTCGGCTCTTGTTTGATGGCTGCATCCAAGAATTCTTCAGCTTTTGCCGGGGTATCTCCCATCAAGTAGTAGTTGATCAATTCAACCAGCATGTAGTTATCATCCGGATATAATTTGTGTCCTTCGTGTAAGAAATTAACAGCTTCTTCCTGTTTTGCTTTTCCCGTAACAGAATCTCCGGCTTCATTAGCGGCACGGCTTTGTCCCAAAAGGATATTTGCTACCATCGCGTAAATCTTTCCGGCTTCATAGTTTAATTCCAAAGATTTTTTGTAGAATTTGATTGCTTCATCCAAATCTCCGGCTTTGTGGGCAGCCACTCCGGCATTATAGATGACAGTCGTGTCCACTTTTTTAGAACCTAACGGAGATTCGTTGATTTCCAATACGCGTTTGAAATTGTTTACAGCGTCTTTAAAATCTTTGGTATCATCTGTTTTCATTCCTTGGTTGTAACAAATAACACCTTGGTTAGTAAAGTCTATAACCAAGTTTGCATACTGAGTCTTTAAATCTTTCTCAAATTTATTCTTATCGTCCAGTTGGATAACTTTTTGATAAGAGTCCCACGCTACGCTTAACGGGTCTTTGGAGAGTTTTTTGTAATTCTCATCTTGAGTTTCGAAGATTGCTTGGTAGATTTGTCCTCTAACCATATAGGCTTTCGCCCAGTTTACGCAATTCTCATGACCAATAGCCTCATCTATCAGTTCTTTCGCTTTATCCAGCTTTCCCTGCGTGAAAAAGCTAACAGCAGATGTTACTTTCCCCTTTTGCGCGAAAGATATATTCACGCAAAGCAGAAGGGCAATGATAAAAGATAGTCTTTTCATACATTAAAAATTTGTGTTCCAATTAGATATCATGTGTAAATAATTATTCTTCATCGTTTGACTCTGCTATTTCCGTTCCCTCCTGCCCTTCTTCCGGAAGATTCTCTTCTTTCGAAGCGGATACTTTCGCTACAGCGGCAATAGCATCATCATTTCTCAAATTAATTAATCTCACTCCCTGCGTGTTACGTCCCATAACTCTCAAAGTGCTGACATCCAGTCTTATCGTCAATCCAGACTTGTTAATAATCATCAAGTTATCTTCATCCGTAACGTCAAGTAAGGCTATCAGATTTCCTGTCTTTTCCGTCATGTTGATCGTCTTAACCCCCTTACCACCTCTATTGGTGATACGATAATCCTCTATACTGGAGCGTTTTCCATATCCATTTTCAGAAACAACCAACACGTCGGATTTACCGGATTCGATGCAAATCATACCGATTACCTCGTCTCCTTCGTTATCTAGCGAGATACCTTTCACCCCAGATGCCGTTCTACCCATGGGACGAACTTTTTCTTCCGGGAAACGGATGGCTTTACCGGATTTGATTGCAATCATGATGTCACATTTGCCATTGGTCATTTTTGCATCCAGTAATTGATCTCCTTCTTTAATTGTAATGGCATTTACACCATTTGCTCTCGGACGAGAATAGGCTTCCAAGGTCGTCTTTTTCACAATACCTTGTTTAGAGCATAATACGATATAGTTATTATTAATATACTCTTCGTCTTTCAGATTGAGGATGTTGATGTAAGCTTTCACCTTATCATCCGGCTCGATATTTAACAGATTCTGGATAGCTCTACCTTTGGATTGTTTGGTGCCTTCCGGGATTTCCCATACTTTCAGCCAGAAACATTTTCCTTTTTCCGTGAAGAATAACATGGTGTTATGCATCGTGGCCATGATCATGTGTTCAAGGAAATCTTCATCTCTCGTGGCCGACCCTTTCGAACCTACTCCCCCGCGGTTTTGAACTTTGTATTCAGATAATGGTGTCCGTTTGATATATCCCATGTGAGAAATGGTGATCACCATTTCTTCATCGGCATAAAAATCTTCCGGGTTGAATTCTTCGGATGCATAAACAATATCGGTTTTACGTTCATCGCTATATTGAGCTTTTACTTGAAGCAGTTCTTCCTTGATAATTTGCATTCTTAATTCCAAACTAGCCAAAATTTCCTTCAAATGCTCGATCAGTTTCATGATGTCGTCATACTCGGCTCTTAGCTTGTCTTGCTCCAGACCGGTCAGTTGACGCAATCTCATTTCCACAATCGCCCGAGCCTGAATTTCTGTCAAGGAGAAGCGTTCAATCAAATTGTTTTTCGCTTCATCCGGAGTTTTAGATGCCCGGATAATTCGGATCACTTCGTCAATATGATCACTGGCAATGATTAAACCTTCCAAAATATGAGCTCGATCTTCCGCTTGTTTCAATTCAAATCGCGTCCGGCGTGTAATGACATCGTGACGATGTTCTACGAATAACCGGATCAAGTCCTTCAAATTCAACAAACGAGGTCTACCTCCAACGAGTGCGATGTTGTTTACCCCGAAAGAAGTTTGAAGAGCCGTATGTTTTAATAATGTATTCAGTACGACATTGGCAATGGCATCTTTTTTCAAATCAATAACGATACGCATACCGCTACGGTCTGATTCGTCATTGATATTAGAGATTCCATCTATTTTTTTCTCGTTTACCAAGTCTGCAATGCGAGAAATCAATTCCGCCTTGTTGACCATATAAGGTATTTCGTGAACGATCAGTTTTTCCCGTCCGTGAGGAGTTGTTTCCACAGATGTTTTCGAACGAACAACCACGCGGCCTCTTCCCGTATGATATGCTTCCTTCACCCCGGCATACCCGTAAATTGTTCCTCCCGTGGGGAAATCGGGGGCTTTTATGATCCGGATCAAATCGTCTATCTCTATATCCGGATCATCGATATAAGCACAAATCGCGTCTACCGTATCGCTTAGATTATGAGGAGGCATATTCGTCGCCATACCCACAGCAATACCGGATGCACCATTCACGAGCAGCAAGGGGATTCTGGTGGGTAGAACGCTGGGTTCTTTTAATGATTCGTCGAAGTTCGGAATCATGTCCACGGTATCCTTATCCAAATCCACCAAGGTGTCCTCGGTTACCTTCATCAAACGAGCCTCAGTATAACGCATTGCCGCAGGGCTATCTCCATCCACGGAACCGAAGTTTCCTTGCCCGTCAACCAGCGGATAACGCAAAGACCAACTTTGGGCCATACGTACCATCGCCATGTAAACCGAGCTATCACCATGAGGGTGGTACTTTCCGAGTACCTCTCCGACGATTCTCGCTGACTTTTTGAATGGTTTACCAGACGTAACACCCAATTCGCTCATTCCATATAATACCCTTCTCTGTACCGGTTTCAAACCGTCCCTAACATCAGGTAATGCACGCGACACAATCACCGACATTGAATAGTCAATGTACGAAGATTTCATCTCCTCCTCGATGTTGATCTTGATAATTTTTTCTCCGACGTTTTCCATTTATAATATTAAATTACACTATTAACGCATTGTTTTATAGGGTATTATTCTAAATTTCACCCCTATATTACTAAAATCCCACAAATGTAATAAAAACAGTGGATTAACGGAAATTTTAAATCCTTTTTTATTCACTTTCACACCTTCCTTTCAGCAATTATTTAACAAAAAGAGAACCAGAAGGAGTAAGTAAGATTTTAAAATTCAAATGATAACATATCATGTGCCAGGTGTATATTCTCCGGCAACTCCAGCGACACTTCTTTATGCAACCCCATTTGATGGCCGATATGTGTGATGTAAGCTTGTTTCACATGTAAGTTTTTCGCCACTTCAATGGCTTGATCCAGTGTAAAATGAGAAAGATGGACTTCTTTACGCAAAGCATTAATGACCATGTATTCGACACCCTTCAATTTTTTCATGCTCGTCTCCGATATGAAATTCGCATCTGTGATATAAGCGAAGTTATCAATACGGAATGCCGTGACAGGAAGTTTGTAGTGCATTACCGTGATGGGTTCTATTTTAATATCATCAATCCAGAATGGAATTTCATCTATCACATGGATATTCATTTCCGGAACACCGGGATAACGGAATTCCGCGAAAGCATAATCATAATCCTTGCAGATAACGTCTTTAGTCCGCTGATTACAATAGATGTCAACTTCTCCATTTTTGACCCAATTAAAAGCTCGAATATCGTCCAGTCCCCCGATATGATCTTTATGTTCATGCGTCAACAACAAGGCTGTCACGTTTTTTACCCCTGCTCGTAGCATTTGTGTTCGGAAGTCAGGCCCGGCATCTATAATCAATTTTTTGTCCCCAATGTCAATCATAGCAGAACACCTTAACCGTTTGTCATGCTCATCTGTTGAGTGACAAACAGAACATTCGCAAGCAATAACGGGAACCCCTTGTGAAGTTCCACTTCCTAAAATCGTTACTTTCATTTGTTGAAGACTGAAAAATAATTATATTCTGACATCGAAAATTCCATGTGGAATGTTTTATTATATCATGCAAAAATAATAAGATTCGGAATAATCCTGTATATTTGCCCCAAACATTTTATCATGGGAAAATTATATTTACTCCCCAATTTACTTGGGGAAACACCGATAGGACGGGTTATTCCTGATGATGTAATCCATATCATTAAGAATATCAAAGTTTTTGCAACGGAAAACGTGAAAAATACCCGACGTTATCTAAAGAAAATAGATAAGGCGATAAATATTGACGAACTTGTCTTTTTAGACTTAAATGAACATTCGGATATAAAGGATATTGAAACCTATCTCCCTTATCTGGCCGATCAGGACATGGGTATCATCTCCGAGGCCGGATGCCCCGGCATTGCAGACCCAGGAGCAGAATTGGTGGCATTGGCTCATAAACATGATTATCAGGTAATTCCTTTAGTCGGTCCCTCTTCTATTTTACTGGCATTGATCGCCTCCGGGGCTAACGGGCAAAACTTCTCGTTCAATGGTTATTTACCTATTTCTAAACCGGAACGTATTAAAACGTTGAAAGCTTACGAAAAACAATCCGCCGCAGAGAATCGTACTCAATTATTTATAGAGACTCCCTATCGGAACGTGCAATTATTCGAGGATATGATAGCCACCTTGTCTCCCATGACACGTCTTACGATTGCGTGTGATATTACGACAGAAAATGAATATATAAAAACCATGGTCATAAAGGATTGGAAACATGTAAAACCGGATATAAATAAACGACCGACGATTTTCGTATTATACGCTCGACCGTTTTGATCCGATGATCAATGTGTTTTAAACCAGCGGAAGACATTCCGTACCGTTTTATCCAGAACAAGAGGATCTTCAAAATATTGTGCATGAGTAACAGAACCTTCCCATATGGCTAATTTTTCCTCGGCACAAATCGTGTCGTACACGCATTGAGCGGATTGGTACTCCTTTTCGTTTTCCCCTCCATGAATAACAATTGTCGGAACTTTTACCCGGGACGCCTCTTTGCGTTTGTAGCATCCTGCCACCAAGGCAATGGCTTTTAGTCGTTTTTCCGCTTCTGTACTGGCCAAAACTTCATTTGTCCCATTACATATTCCCAGGGCGTACATTTTATTCGGGTCAACTTCATCTTTCAAGCTCAAATAGTCAATGGCTGCTTTTACATTTTGAGTCTCCTCCATCCCTAAAACGACAAAACCATAGTTTGCCAATCGCGTGGCATATTGTAATAATACCGCATTGTTCGAGGCATCTTTAGGACCTAAAACAAGTATAGCCGGTTTTTTACCTTTTTCTTGTGGATTACACAGCCAGCCTTTACTATCAATTCCTCTATTGGATAAAGTGACGTCTTCGCATCTATAAGTTTCCATACAAATTCTCCGTATTAAATTCAATTTCGAGTATTATTACGGAAATTTGTAAGATGAAGTTTCATAAAATACAATAAAAAAGGAACTGTTGAATAAGTCTATTTTTAACGACTACCTCCCCTAACCC
>ENA-UEQW01000394-UEQW01000394.1-human-gut-metagenome-genome-assembly--contig:-NODE-394-length-42189-cov-7.025598_pt1 | contig 42189 bp, 31 predicted proteins | sample MGYA00242947_ERZ507947 | MGnify/ENA primary metagenome ERZ507947 (study PRJEB26167, sample SAMN06115421) | human gut metagenome | host: Homo sapiens | place: China:Guizhou | collected 2015-03-17... | reverse complement strand
TGTCATCAAAAAAGATCAATTTTATACCCCTGTTTATTCATGAAATATTTGCATAAATCATAAGAATAGGGGGAGTTAGAGGGGGTAGTTTAGAAATTAAAAGATAAAAATTGAAAATGAAAAAGGCTATATTTTTGGATCGAGACGGAACCATCAATTCTGATGAAGGACATTACTACATATACAAAATTGAAGACTTTGTTTTCAATCCCGGTGTCATTGACGGTATTCGTCGACTGAACGAAGCAGGTTATTTGATTATTGTCGTTACCAACCAAGGTGGAGTTGCCAAAGGAGAATACACGATAGAAGACGTTGAAAATCTTCACGCACACATGTGCAAGGAACTGGAAAAACACGGGGCTCACGTGGACAAAATATACTATTGTCCCCATCACAGCAGCATCGCCCCTTGCCCATGCCGAAAACCATCACCTTACATGATAGAACAGGCCATCCGGGAATTTGACATTGACAAATCCACCTCATGGTTAATCGGGGATGGTTCCCGGGACATCGAGGCCGCCGAGGCTGCCGGAATCCGAGGAATTAAAATACCTAAAAACAGCGACTTAACCTCCGTTATTGATTCCATTCTCAAGCAATAAAAAGATAAACGTACGCCATGTTCGAAATCTTGTTTGCCTTACTACCCATGGCCATACTAATCATATCCATGGGAATATGCAAATGGCCCGGGGACAAGAGTAGCCTGCTTACCCTCGCCATCACTGTTATTTTAGCCGTTTTCGCCTTTGGAACACCTGTACAAGAAATCGGTTCAACATTGATAAACAGTACAGCACGTGCCTGCATCACCATTCTTTCTGTCATTTGGATGGCCGTGTTCAGCTATAATATTCTGTTAGATTCCGGTAAAATTGAAATACTAAAAAAACAGTTGGCAGCTATCTCCACGGATAAAAGTGTACAAGTATTACTAATCACGTGGGGATTCGGCGGGTTATTAGAAGGGATGGCCGGTTATGGAACCTCGGTAGCCATCCCAGCCGCCATACTTGTAACACTTGGATTTCGCCCGTTGTTTGCCGTGCTCGTGAGCCTCATCGCCAACAGCGAACCCACGACATTCGGGGCCGTCGGCATAGCGGAAACCGTTCTCATGGAAGAAACCGGCTGCCCGTTACCGGAATTATGCAAGGCAACCATCCAACAACTATATCCTTTCATATTCTTAATCCCGATCACGTTGGCTATATTGGCTGACAGACGTCGCCAAGCATTAATAAAAAACATTTTACTCGGTACCCTTGTCGGGGGCACATCTTTCCTCGCTCAATACGTTACTGCCGTATATCTCGGTCCGGAAATGCCGGCCATTCTAGGCAGCATTTGTTCCATCATTGCCATTATAGCGTGGAGTAAATGGAGTGGAAGGGGTAAAAAAGATACCCTCCCCACGCAACATTCGTCCCGACAAATATACAAGGCATGGAGTGTTTACGGCCTTATCATTTTCTTTATATTACTAGCCATTCCCTTCAATTTTAGGGCTACGAGTTTATTGCTTTTTGCCGGAGCTTTTATCGGGGGACAGATACAGGGGGTAAGCACAAGCAGGCAGTTCAAATTATTAGGCAAAACCCTCGTACAAATCCGCAGTACCGTTATCATGGTCATTGCTCTAGTCGGTATATCCGCACTCATGGAACTATCCGGAATGGTACAATTACTTGCCGACACCCTAACCACCTTCTCTGGGAAGTATTACGCTTTCTGGTCTCCTTTAATCGGGGAAACAGGGACATTTATCACGGGTAGCGGAACCTCCGCAAACATCCTTTTCGGAAAACTACAAGCAGGAATTGCCGCCAACATGAACATTGATCCCTCTTGGCTTGCCGCGGCCAACACGACAGGCACTACCGCCGGGAAAATCATCTCCCCCCAAAGTATTGCCATCGCCGCCTCCGCGTGCCAGTTACAAGGCCAAGAAGGAGAAATCCTAAAACAAGCCTTTCCCTACGCACTCGTGTATGGTATATTATTGGGAATTATCGTATTTATGGGGTAATCAGAAAGCCGCTAACAACAAATCAATATCCCTGGAAACCAACCCATAACGATCGGCAATCACTCGTTTGGTCAACACTCCGTTATAAACGTACACCCCGTGTCGCAAGCCCTTATCATTTTTTATGGCGGCATTAAAACCTCCCGTCTGGGAAATCTTATCAAACAAAGGAGTGAATAAATTACTATAGGCAATAGAAGCCGTACGAGCCACCCTCGACGGAACATTCGGAACACAATAATGGATTACCCCGTTATACACATAAGTCGGATTCTCGTGGGTAGTCGGACCAGACGTTTCGATACACCCGCCATGCCCAATGGACATATCCACGATTACCGCCCCTTGTTTCATCAGCCTCACCTGTTCTTCAGACACGGTGACACCCAAATCATCATCAAAAAAGCGCAATGCCCCGATCAGCACATCGGCCGACAATAACGCCCGTTCCAAAACCGGCTTATGAAAAACAGAAGTATATACCCGTTGCCCCAGACAATGATTTATCCGGCGTAAACGTTCCAACGAATGATCAAAAACCTTCACCTCTGCCCCCAAAGCCAACGCCGTGCGAGCCGCGTATTCACCCAAAGTCCCGGCACCTAATATAACGACCTCCGCGGGCGTGATTCCCGTCACCCCGCCTAGCAAAATCCCTTTCCCTTCCCGGGAATTACTTAGATACTCGCTAGCGATCATAATGGCCGAACTTCCTGAAATCTCGCTCATCATTTGCACCACGGGATACCCCCCGTTTTCATCTTTCAGAATATCAAACCCGACAGCCGTCACCTTCTTCTGCATCATCTCTACAACAGCCTCTTTTCGTAACTCAAAAAGCTCGATGGGGGACAAAATAACCTGTCGGTCATGCATCATCTCCACGTCTCCTTGCGTCACTGGAGTCGGTTTAAGAATAATATCCGCCGTGTACACTTCCTCACAAGTATCCACCATCTGGGCTCCCGCATCAGCATACTCCCGGTCATGGTAATGTGCCGCCTCTCCGGCTCCCCGTTGCACCATTATCGTGTGCCCCATGTCAACCATGACAGACACAGCCTCAGGGGTTAAACACACCCGGTTCTCCCGTCGCTCGGTCTCATTGGGTAAACCAATTGTCAATCGTTTCTGCCGGTATTCCGCGAATACCTCTTTTTCTTGATATAAAAACCACTCCCGATCAATCTGGGCTCCCGATAATTTACCCGAGTTATCCATAACCTGTATTTTATAGTTTTTCTTCAATCACCAACTCTCTCCGGCCATCTGCCAACTCAGAGAATTTACAAATCAACGTGTTTTCCGGCAACAGAGCCTCCACCATCTCCGGCCACTCGATAAAACAACGATTCCCGCTATAAAAATATTCCTCGTAACCGAAATCCATTGCCTCCTCGATACTCTTCACCCGATAGAAATCGAAATGAAAAAGCGACTCTCCCGTTGCTGCCAAATACTCGTTCACGATAGCAAACGTTGGGGAATTTACATCATCCTCTACTCCCAAACATTCGGCCACAGCCTTCACGAAAGTGGTCTTCCCCACTCCCATAGGCCCGTATAGAGCATATATTTTGTTGTCCCCGGTACTTTCCAAAAACTCCTTTGCAACCCGCTTCAAATCATCAACACTGTCAATTATCCAGCGCATAAACTTTTCTCTATTTTTATGAATCGATTAATTACCTTTGTCATATACACGATTGAAGTATACCACAAAGGTAATTATAAGTAAACGAAAAAACGAAACTAAAAGTTAGAATCTCCCCTACTTCTCAACCTCTTCAACAATCTCACCTTGTTGTCCGGCATCCGTGATTTTATCTTCCGTGGCGGCTCCTTTCAGGAATGTTGGCAAATTCATCCCTGCCATGTTGAACAAATCATTCAACGGTGGAACCGATTTCATCATCCCGGAAATAAAATTAGCCGTGGATGTATTCCCGTTACCGGCATTATTACCATCCCAAACTGTAATTTTGTCAATCTTTATATTCTTAACAGCCTCCACTTGCGTTTTCACCAATTCCGGTAACTTATCGGTAATTAACATCATTACCGCCTTATCCGGATCTCCGGCCGCGGCCTTCACGATCTGTGCATATCCTTCCGCCTGTTTCGTCAACACCTCGTACAACCCTCGTGCTTCGGCATCCATCTTGGCAAAGATGGCGTCAGCCTCTCCTTTTGCCAACCGGCGCAAACGTTCGGCCTCGGCTTCTGCATCAATAATAGCTTTCTCTTTATCAATCTGTGCAGGAACCACGATATTGGCCGCCTGCGTGGCTTTCTCTCTCTCGGCACGGGCAATTTCAGCCTCTTTCTCTGCCATGTAAGCCTCTTCCAAAGCCTTCGCCGCTTGTACCTTCTCTGCAGCAATAGCCTTACGGGCTGCCTCGGCCTCCCTCTCCCGACGGATGGCGTCCGAGTCGGCAATCAATATCTTCGCGTTATTCTCTCCTTCCACCGCGGTTGCATTAGCTTCTGCCGTCCGAATACGAGTATCCCGCACAGTTTCCGCGATACGAATATCTTTATCCCGATCCGCCTCGGCCTTACCAATTTCACCGAACCGATTCTGCTCGGCCACACTTTTCTTGGCATCATTGATCGCCTTCGCTGCCGCTTCTTTTCCCAAGGCCTCGATATACCCGGATTCATCCCGCAAGTCAGTCACATTCACGTTAATCAATTTCAAACCGATCTTCCGCAACTCCGCTTCCACGTTGGCACTCACGTTAGCCAAGAACTTATCCCGGTCGGAATTGATTTCCTCGATATCCATCGTGGCTATCACCAAACGCAACTGCCCGAACAGAATATCTTTCGCCAAATCCTGAATATTTTCCTGCCGTTGTCCCAACAAACGCTCTGCCGCGTTCGTCATGCTATCCGGCTCGGTAGAAATACCCACCGTAAAACGACAAGGAACATCCACCCGAATATTTTGTTTACTCAACGCGTTCGTCAAATTACACTCGATAGAGATCGGCGTCAGATCCAAAAATGAATAACTCTGGAACACCGGCCAAATAAAAGCAGCCCCACCATGAATACAACGTGCAGAACTCACTCCCCCGGTCGCGTTCTTACCGGTCAGCCCATACACGACAAGAATCTTATCTGACGGACAACGTTTATAACGGGACAAAATCGCCGCAAACGTAACAAACAACACCGCCACGACGGCTACAATCAAATACAAACTTCCTTCCATACTTTCCATATATTCCTAAGTATTAATAATAAATAGTCATTCAAAAACGCTCCACGAGCAAGGTACTGTCGTTAACCACCTCCACCACTTTAATCGGGGCTCCCGTCTCCAATTCCTCGCCTGCTGTCAAGGCATCAAATTCCCGTATGGCACCTTGTATCGAAATCTGTACCTTTCCCTCTCCCCGTTTTTCTCCCGGAATCTTCAGGTACACGTTCCCTTTACACCCCACAGCATTTGCCACATGGATCGTTCCGCTTTGCTCCATGCGACTCATAAACCTGAAAATAGCCATCACCGCCATCACGAGCAGCACGCCAACCACGGCCGACACGAGAATCAACACGAACTGATTCGCTATCGCTTTCTCAAAAGAGATAATCGACCAACCGAACCCCAGCAGGAAATTGATGAAATTACGGAACGTAAACAACTGAAAAGGACCGCTATCCCCGTCTGCCGTCGTATCCGCGCTCACGTCAACATCCATCCCTCCATCTGTATCCATCCCGATAAAAGTCATGATAGTCTGTATAACAAATACCAAACTGGCAAATAGCGTGATGCACCACACCGATTGCATAAATAATCCCAGAGAACTCCACCATTCTTCCATTGTATCAAATTTTAATTAGACAATACCCATCCCCCATCCTCATGCACCTAACTACACAAATATAAGCATTTTTACAAGATTTCCCGCTCTTTATTAAAATTAAATACACATTCTCTTTGACAACTATTTATTCAGAAAAAACAAGTTTAAAAGCAGAAAAAAAAGAGAAGTAGCATCGCACCTTCTCCTTTTACAAAAGAAATGGGGATTACCAAACTACCCCCTCCAACTCCTGCTTACACAGGGGGAGGGTTGATTCGGTAATCCTCATTCCCTTTTAATCCGCGATCCGTGAAAACCTGTAAGAAAGCGTGTAGTTCCCCTTCATGGGAATATTCTTGTCAAAATTACGATCCCCGGAATAGAACGGATCACTGACATAATCATAGGTCTCTTGCAAAAAGTCCTTGGGAACATATTGTACAATCCTCACTTCCAAGATATCTCCGTCCTCCAAAATTCGAAAATCAACCTCTGCCGGGGCATAATTCTGGTAGTCCGGAGAAAAGTTCAGATTTACCTTACTGAAATCCGTCCTCAAAACAGAACGATGTAATCCCCATTCATTCATTTCCGACGGTAAATAAATTTGTTCATTCACAATATCCCGAACCGTCACCTCTGCCCCATCACAAAAATAGTTGACCAGATCACCCGTGAGCTTATCCGTCCGGATAACATGCTTACCCCCCGTTTTCTCGAATACTAAAATATCGCTCGCTACACATTCGGGCAGATTCTTCACACCCTCCGTATCTCCGGCCATACTGGCTGTACTTGTCACGTAATCCTTGCTCGAAAACTCCTTGAATTTCCATGATCCGACAAGATCATCAAAACCAACAGGTCCATTTATCGTGATATATGCCCGGTTATTAGAAAGTGAAATCATAAAATTATCTGTTTCCACGAGGCGAAGAATAACTTTATCTTTTCCCTCCTCCTTCTTCAAGAACTTCAGCTTCACCCGAGCCATATAGTCATCCTTCTGGTAAACAAACTGTTTCTCCCCTCCTTCTATTTCATAGTGGGTTCCCAATACAGCCGTGGAGGCCGGATCAATTTCAAAAGGGATGGAAATATCGTAAGAAGGCTTCGTGTACTTGCTGCCTCCGATATGCAACAAAGCAGCGACCTCCATTTCCGTGTATAAATTATACTCCGTGGAAAGAAAAGACGACGTGAACGGACTTTTAGTCTCAATCGGAATCATCGTTTGCCTGTAAATACCGGGTACATATCCGGCAACCTCTTGCAATGTCAAATGAATCTCCCTTCCCTCGGTCATATTTGTCACCGGGGTGATCGTTATGATGGCCGAATCCAACCCGGCCTGCACGACAAATTCATGAGCAGAAAGCGAATAATCAATCCCTTCCTCCCCGGTTCCCGCCACGGTAAAAGGAACGGTAATATCTGCCTGTGCGGGCTCCGACAAACGAACCTCCACATTCAAAGATTCACTGGCCGGGAGAATATAATAAGGCCTTCTAAAAGAAACATCCGGTCCTTTATTACCATCGTCCGAGCAACCTGTCATCCCAACCCAGCAACTAACCACTATCAATATAAACAATACTTTTCGCATGATCTTCTGTTTTATAAATTCACAACTATTCTTCACCCGCCCGATCTGCCACGGCTTGATCGAAAATGGCTCTTTCCGCCTCAAGAGCGTCTTGTTCCTCGTAAGTTAATCGTGAAGTGGGAATAACGATATTTGTATCAAACACATCCTCTATACGGGGTGTCAACTCGTCGCTATTATCACAAGCCGATAATAAAAGAGAAAACAAGAAAATACATAATATATACTTCATACCTTACAATTTTTAAACTATTCATAACCTTCATTCTGCACCAAATTCGGATTAACACGTAAATCCTGTTGCCATAAAGGGAACGTGTACAAATATTTCCATGTCGTGTATTTTATCCCGTTATATCCTACCCAAAACTCCGGACGTCCGTTCCGTTTCAGTTCAAACCAACGATCACCCTCCATGTACAACTCCTTACGCCGTTCATTCAATATCGAGGACATCAAAGGGGTCAAAGCCTTACCTTCCGCGTCAACCGTCACTAAAGCAGAATCGTCAACTGCCGGCAAAGAAGACCTTGTCAGAGGCACGTAATCCGTGATCCGTTTTGCCCGCAAATTATTCAAATACAACAAAGCATTGTCCTCATCCTGCAAATGAGCGTAACTTTCCGCCAGGATCAAACACATCTCCGCGGAACGAATTTGCATATTCAACCTTTTGGTATTCAAAAATGTCTTATCAAAAAACAACTTGTAACGAATATCCTTTTCTTTCTCCGTAAACAATTCCGCGAATTTAAGACTCACGGGTCGACGACGCGAATCCGTGGAATAACGGGCTTGGAAAGCCGTAGACAAACTCCCCCGGTTATACGAACATAAAATCACGTTTCCCGGTTTCGTCGCTAAAGGCGGTGTTGACTGGATCATAGCCTTATACTCCTCTCCTTCAATCAACGGGTATTTATCTAAAAGCTCTTTGGCCGTCGACACTGCATTTTTCCAATCTTGCGCCCAGAAATACGTTTTCGCCAAATAAGCCTTGGCCACGTCAACCGTGAATATATATTTCTCGTCCACCTGATTCAAAGAGATAGCCTTTTTCAAATCTTCAACGATAAAATCCACGGTCTCCTGTATATTTCCTCGCCCCGGTTTTGCCTCCATGTCGAAATGATCCACGATCGGGACTCCCATAATCTCGGTTGCCCTTTGTTTTTCGTAAGGCTCGCACAACTCCCGCATCATATTATAATACACCACCGCACGCAAGGTATAGGCTATTGCCGTGATCTTTTTATCCAACTCCGAATCCTTTCCTTTCACATTATCCAACACGACATTCGCGTCCTTCACGACCTGGAATAAATTATTAAACCGGTATATGGCTGAACTGATATAAGACCCCACGTAAATTGGAGTATTTTTAACCGATGTAGAAAGACTGGCATTCAGATTATCGGAAAAACACTCCCAACGAAGCACATCATTAAAATTTCCCAGAATCTTTTCGGATGTACCGGCCTCTATGTTATACAAATGCGTGTGTAACAAAGACGCGTAGTCCTCCGTTGTTTCCGGCAATATCTCCCCGTAAGTCTTCGTCTTCAGATATTCATCACAGGACACGCAAAACCCGGAAAGAACCAGTAAAACATAAACAATATATCTTTTCATAACCTGCTATTTTTAAAAACCGATATTAATTCCCAATGCTATCGAACGCGTGATCGGATAAGTCGTCCCGGGAGTCTCCGGGTCAATACCCGAATAATTCGTGAAGGTGAAGAAATTACTCATCATGAACGAAAAGCCCAACGACGACACCCCCACGTGGGTCAACCAGCGTTTCGGTAAATTATAACTCAATGAAATATCCCGGATTCTCAAATAAGAAACATTCTCCAGAAAACTACCCAATGTAATATCCGAGGAGGTCGGGTTATATTGATCCAGGTACAATTTATTCCCGAAAGGATCAATAATTCTGGGATACTTGGCATCAATGTTATCCTTCGTCCAGCGATCCGTCATCTCCTTTCTCACGTTCAAGTGATTACGATACAGATCACTATAAGCCGTCTGTGGTCTCTCCTGCGCGTAATACGAATAGGAAACACTCTCGTAGCTCACGGGAGAAGAAACCTGGTTTCTAATCTTTGCCCCGAAAGAATAAGAACCTCCGACACTGCATGACAAATTCTTATAACCGAAACGCAGGGTAAACCCTCCCGTGATCGGGGCGATGGAGGTACCCAAATAATAACGGTAATTCACAATAGATTTCAAATCAGAAGCCTCTTTCACCACGGCGTCCGGACGCAATTTATACATATAAATCCCGTCATAGGGATCAATCCCCAGTTCCTTTCCACCAAAAATTGATTCCAACGGGTAACCGACATACTTCCCTTCACTGATAGTTCCCGATGGAGAAGAAAACTTTGACAGCACGTTTCTGTTCCAGGCAATATTTCCCGAGAAACTCAACCTATAATCCCGCCGATCGATAACCTTCACGCCTAAAGTTGCCTCCACCCCTTTATTCTCTATATCCGACGCGTTATAACTCTGAGCATTATACCCCGTCGAAGAAACAACCCGTACGCGGGAAATCACATCCGTACTCTTCCGCCAATACCCCTCAACTAACCCGGTAACACGGTCACCAAACAAACCAAAATCCAAAGCCACCTTCACATCCCTTGTCTTTTCCCAACGCAAATGAGGATTCGGAGCCTTATTAATCGATCCCATGATCAGATTATTCCAATACCTGTTGGCGTTATACTTGATCACAAGTTCCTTCAAAACTCCCTGCACGACATTCCCCGTAAATCCGGTTGCCACCCGAAGAGTCAAGCGGTTCAACACCGGACGTAAAGATTGCATGAAATCCTCGTCATCCACGTGCCAAGCAAACCCCAATGACCACGTCGGGTTAAACTGTTCCTTACTACCGAAATTATTCGAACCATCCGTGCGGAAAGAGGCATTCAGGATATAACGTCCCAGGTAGCCATACTCCGTGGATACGTAAAAAGAAGCATACTTATTCTCCGACCGGGACATTCCTGACAATCCATCAATCAAGCCCGTGTACCAGCTCGATCCGTAACTATTATCACCTTCCGGTGGTTCAGGCATACTCGCCAATCCCGTTTTCTCATCATACCCGTAACGTTTCACCGCGACACGTTTACTTTTAGAACCGCGTAACTCCGCCCCGGCCAACACGTTAAGATAATGATCCTCAAACGTGTTCGTGTATGAAAAATGTCCGCGCACGTTATATTGTTCCCCGTCCGTAGTCGACTGGGATATAGAACCGTATAGATTCTGGGTTTTATTATTCGTGTCAAAACTCAACCGATCCACGAAAGCGGCATACGACTCTCGACCCAAAATACTTTCCTCCCGGTTATTCGTGTAGCCATAAGAAGCCAACCCGGAAAAAGTCAACGATTTAAAAATTTCAACATCCAGGCTGAATTGTCCGGACACGGAAAACTTCTTTCCTTCACTCGAAGTCTCCTCCATCTCCCGCAATATATTAAACCCGGCCGTGGGTTGATTTTCCGGTGTTATCGCACCTTCATTAATAGACGTCAGATTAAAATAAGTCATATCAGGCCGGAAACTGCCGTCCTCGTTATACGGACGCTCGTACGGATTAGCAAAATAAGCGTATTTAAACGGATCAACATTCATACTAGGCCCGTCAGACACAAGATTCGACACCCGTAAACCCATTCCCATCTTTACCCGTGTCGACGGGGATGCATTCACTTTCAAATTCACCGTGTACCGATCGTAACTATCCTCTTTCAACAAACCATCCTGATGAGCGTATCCCACCGAGGCATAATAAGCCAGCGAATTTCCACCCCCGGAAAAAGAAAAGTTATGCGTCATATCGAAAGAATTTCTGAATATCACGTCAAACCAATCCGTGGAATGAGACGCCAGATCACGGATATACGCGTCCTGCTCGCTTGCCGTCATCGGTTCAAAACCCTCATCGGTCCATAACATCCCGTTACGCCCGAGCTTGTTGGAACGCAACATCCCGACAACACCGACTACCGGGTAATGAGGCGCGTTCGACGCGTATTGATCTGCCGCGAACTCATCCCACAACTCCTGTTCCCACGCCAACTTTTCCGAGGCATTCATCAACCCGGCATCCCGTTGAGGCTTCAAGCCGAGTCCGAAATGAGCCGAATAATTCATTCTCATTTTTCCCGGAGCCCCCTGCTTCGTCGTTATGACAACGACACCTCCCGCGGCCCGGGAACCGTAAATAGCGGCAGCGGCAGCATCTTTCAAGAACGTGATATTCTCGATATCATTCGGGTTAATACCCGTTACTCCATTCACGAAAATCTCGTTAAAGTTTTCCGACTTCACCTGATCCAGCGAGATTTCAGGCAACTCGTCCTGCACGGGTACCCCGTCAATTACCCACAAGGGTTCCGCGTTACCGGTAATCGTGTTGGTTCCCCGAATCCTAACTTTAGCTGACGAACCGGGGCGTCCCGAATTTGCCGTCACGGCCACCCCGGCCACCAGACCTTGCAACAAATTATCCACGGACACCGGAATCCGATTTTCCAGCTCCTCCCTTCCCAACACGGCCACGGACCCCGTCGCGCGTCGCTTGGTCGTCGTCCCGTAACCCGTGATAACCACCTCCTCCAATTCGTCCACATTCTCTTCCATCACGACACGCACCTCTTTACGGACATCACTGACAGCAACCTCCTGGGATTTCATGCCGACAAAAGAAAATACAAGGACAACACTCTTCCGGTTCATCACAGGCAACGTGAAACGTCCCGCCGTATCCGTCACGACACCCGAAGTCGTTCCCTTGATCAACACGGTCACTCCCGGCAAAACATTCCCGCGGGTATCCCGCACGACACCCTTCAGCAATTCCTGTTCAACAGTCTGACGCCCTTCTTCCTTCACCCGCACGATGGCAATAACGCCATTCATCAACTCGTAAGTATACCCGCTACCTTGCAATATACTTGTCAATAAATCACCTAAACTGACATTTTCCAAATGCAGGGAAACATTACCCACGCGTTCCAAATCATTTCCATTGTAAAGGAAACCTTTTCCTGTCAACCGTTCCACCTTCTTAATACACGTTTTCAAATTGGCATTTTCCACCTGATACTCGGCGATTTGTTGAGCTTTTATCCCGGAAAATCCATTCAAATGAAACGCGAAAAGAAAAATCAGTAAATACCTCATGGCAAGAAATGTCCGATTTCCTCTCAAAGGAATGACGAATTCCCTACACCTTGTCTTTTTTTTCATAACTTTGTAGAGTTTACTTTGTTAAACATTACTCGAGATTGGCAGAGGGTTGTGGTAAGCTATTCTGCCTTTCTCCTTTATTTATCTATATAAATCACTTTTCCATCCACTGTAATTTCTAAATCGGAAACCCGCTTTATCAAATCAATGATAATCATCATATCATCGAACCGGGGCAACTTACCGGTAAAGAGTTCCTGCCGAACCTCGGCATTCGCATAAAAAACCTGCACGTTATACCATCTTTGCAATATCATAAAAACTTCCTCCACCGTGTGATTATCAAACTGGAAAAAGCCCTCGCGCCAAGAAACGAACACGTCGGTATCCACGTTCCGAATTTCCATCTTCCGGCTCTCCCGGTGGAACAACAACTGTTCGCCCGGTAAAAGATCCCGCTCGTTCCCCGGATTCATACAATCCGTCAACCGCACGTGCCCGCTGCAAAGCGTGGTTAACGCTAACGGAGAATCCGCGTAGGCCGAAATATTAAAAGAAGTTCCCAACACACGCACGCTAAACTCATCCGTCCTCACGACAAACGGTTTATTTTCATCTTCCGTCACGTCGAAATAAGCTTCCCCCCTCAACTCGACTTCCCGCGTATCGCCACCGAAGGCCACCGGATAGCGTAACTCGGACATCGCGTTCAGCCAAACCTTCGTACCATCTGATAGCGTCAAGGAATATTCTCCCCCTAACGGGGTGCGAATCATGTTATATTCATCGATTGTCACACTATCCTTTTTCTCTTCGTAATAAACCACATTCCCCTTTACTTGGATATTGGAACCTCTTTCCCGAAATTTCATTTCCATCCCTTCGTGCAGATACACTTTTTGACCATTTGCCAAAATCAATTCCGCGTGTTTTCCCCCGGCCGACAAAACAACCGGCACCTCCTCCCGCACTTTCCCCGTGCGATTCATCAGTAAACAAACAAATACCCCGAACAAAACCAGCACGGCTGCAACGTATGGCAACTTCTTTTTCATGCTTCGATTCAAACCATCGGGATACAAACGGTGTTGATTTCGCCTAAAAGCCTCCTCGACATCCACGCTCTCGTATTGCCTGTATTTATGTTTCAACTCAATAGCAGAAGACAATTTCTGATAAAGCACCCGATTCTGGTCACTCTCCCGTAACCATTCTTGCAAGACAAGGTTGTCCTCCTCGGTCAAAGTCCCCAAAACAGACTTAACAATGATACTCCTAATCTTCTCGTTATCCACATTCATACCATCTTACATTTTTCATACATACACACGAAACGAGAAAACGTGCAAATCATTTTCCTGTTTTTTTGAAAAAATAATTTTTACCATTCACAACGAAACATAAAGCACAGATATACAATAAAATACACCCAAAAATCTATACAAAAACACCTTAATTTCACAAACTCCATACCTAAAACACAAGAAATGTAACAAAATGCTATTAAAATGCCATCAAGTTCCCATCATCAAGCCACCCGCTCCCATTCCGCTCCCATTCTCCTCCCATTCCGCTCCTATTATTATAACAAAATATTATACTTGTATTGCAAATATTAACATGGTAATTCATAGTTGATACCTACTTGATCACACGCTAAACGCAACTTGGTAACTTTATTCAAATAGTCCTGACATGTACCTTTTTATGAACCTTCAATGAAAAAAGATGAAGTCAAAAATCACACCAATAGCAAATCACCCCTAAAACATAGAAACTGACAACATTATTTTGGAGTAACTCTTTGCCCCTTCTCAACTGACTCCTGACGGTTTCCTCTGATATTTGAAGCATATCAGCAATTTTTTGATTTTCTTCCCCGTCCAGCTTCAATAAAAAAATCCGGCGACAACGTTCAGGCAGTTTCTGGATGGCTGCATACAACTCTCTATACACCTCTTCCTCCATCATCTCCCGCAAAAAGTCCTCGTCAGATTGTTTCTCAAAACCCTCGATAGAAACAGAATGGGTATCCCTTAAATAATTTAACGAACGATTGCGCACGGCACTATACATGTAAGCATGAAAGGATTTGTCATTTACCAACCGTTTGCGGTCTTCCCACAAACGACAGAAAAAATCCTGCACAATATCTTCCGAGACCTCCCTGTTTTTCGTGAATTTTTTAGAATAAAGTAATAAAGGAGTGTAAAATTCATGAAATAAAGCCGCGTATGCTTTCCTGTCCCCCTTCGACACTCGCTTTACTAATATTCCCATGGATTCCATCATAAATCTGTACTATTGTATCACACCCGTTATTAAAATCGGATCTGTTCAAAATCACCCAACACCGTTGTTAATTTTATTAATTTCTCGCTGCAAATATCAAATTTATAAATAAAAATGACAATCCCCATATATGATGAAAAATAAAGGTTTACCCCCTAATAATGGGGAAAGTTTCAAATTGTTATATAAAACAATGAACCACCCCTCGCGGAGTGGTTCATTGTTTTTTTTACCTACCTGAATAAATTAGTACTCGTCTTCGTTGAAGAAAAAGTCATCTTTACTCGGATAGTCCGGCCAAATATCTTCAATACTTTCAAATATTTCTTCATCATCCTCGATATCCTGAAGATTTTCGATCACTTCCATAGGTGCCCCGGAACGAATGGCGTAGTCTATCAACTCATCTTTTGATGCTGGCCAAGGCGCATCTTCCAATTTTGAGGCTAGTTCTAGTGTCCAATACATAGTTATATCGTTTTTAATGTAGTTTCTTATTTTTGCCGCAAATATATAGTTTATTTCTAATAATACAACCTCTTTTTTTTAATAAGAAGTTATTTAGAAACAATACATCTTATGTATCGCCCTAAGTAACGCAAAACGATCTAAATGGTTACACTAAAAATTATTCGTCATCCGAGAAGTGGATCAACACTTTCCGATACGTGTTGAATATCTTTGCTTTAGAAACAAAGCCGATGTATTTGTGATCTTGAAGAACAGGCAGGTTCCACGCTTTCGTGTCTTCGAATTTTTTCATAACCACCTCCATGGAATCGTTGATGTCGATCACCACGGAAGGCGTCGTCATGAAATCCCGCACGTAAGTTTTCGAATACAATTCCTGGTTAAACATCACGTTGCGAATGTCATCCAACAAGACGATCCCCAGTAATTGCTGGTTGGAATTCAAAACAGGAAACAGGTTCCGGCTTGATTTGGAAACCACTTTTACCAGATCACCTAAGGTCGCGTCGACCTCGATCGTTTTAAAATCCGTTTCCACCACCTTGTTCAATTTCATCAAGGTCAACACGGCCTTATCTTTGTTGTGTGTCAATAAATCTCCCTGCATGGCCAAACGACGGGCATAGATGGAATAAGGTTCCATCCCCTGACTGGTCAAGTAGGAAATAACCGAGGTCAGCATCAGAGGCAGGAATAAGGCGTAGCCTCCGGATATCTCGGCGATCAAGAACATGGCTGTCAACGGGGCTTTCATGACCCCGGACATCGTTCCCGCCATGCCTGCCAAGACGAAATGACTGGGTTCCACGATACGGATTCCACTCATGTTAATCAACATTGCCAACAAGTAACCGGCAACTCCGCCCGTGAAGAGGCTTGGTGCAAAAACACCACCAACACCCCCACTACCATTGGTTAAGGCCGTGGCAATCACTTTGACGAATGTCAAACCGACCACGAAAAGAATCATCATCCATGCACTATCTCGAAAATCGAAGAAATAGGTATTATTCAATAATTTGTCGGAATGCCCGGCCATCATGTCATCCAAGGCCGTGTAACCTTCACCATAGAGGGGGGGGAAGACGAAAATGATGACACCTAACAAGATGCCGCCGAGAGCTATTCTTTTCCACGTATGTTTGATACGCCCCAAGAATTGTTCCACCCGAAGATTCATCCGAACGAAATACACGGACAAGATCCCGGCAAAGATTCCCAGTATCACGTAGTAAGGGAAATTGGCCATCACGAATTTATCCGTGATCTGATAGGAGAACACGAAACCATCGCCCATGAGGAAGAAGGTGACCACGTACGAGGTGATGGCCGTGAACATCAACGGTACCAATGAAGCCATCGTCAAGTCAAGCATCAAGACTTCCATCGTGAAGACGATTCCGGCAATCGGGGCTTTAAAGATCCCGGCAATGGCCCCTGCCGCACCACAACCGATCATCAGGGTCATCACTTTGTAGTTCATCCGGAAGAGACGTGCCAAGTTCGAACCGATGGAAGCTCCCGTCAACACGATGGTGGCCTCCGTTCCTACCGACCCTCCGAAACCGATGGTCAGGGTACTGGCAATCATCGAAGTGTAGTTGTTGTGCGGCTTGATGATACTGTTGCGACGGGAAATGGCGTACAACACTTTCGTCACGCCATGGCTGATCTCTTCTTTCACGAAGAATTTTACAAATAGTGTTGTCAGCAATATTCCGATAAAAGGATAGATAAAGAAAAACAAGTTTCCACTGTCCACCTGCATCCGTTCCGTGAAAAACATGTGGGTAAAATGTACCATATTTTTCAGCACGACTCCCGCCAGTCCGGTAACAATACCGACGAGGATGCTTAACATGACAATAAATTGCTTTTCCTTGATGTAGCGGACGCGCCACACCAGAAATTTCCCCAATATCCCCTTTTCGTTAATTGCCGTCATGATTCAAAAGTGTATCAAACTATTTTTTCATTATACCTTTTATTGAACCATATCGCGGGTAGAAATCAATGGAAATACCTTCATTATTGATGACATCCAAAGGGAATTGTTTGATAAATCCGAGTTGTGGTATGACACAACGAACGGTCATCACGGTCTCTTTCCCTTTCAACAAACACAGGTCGGCAACGGCCGGTTCGCGATAAGAGAGAGAGGGAACCGGACGGGTGTTTCCACCCTGTTGGGCATCTCTTTTCGGAACGTAGATATTTTTTAATTCAACGATGTAGGGGATAGCAGACACGTTGTTCTTGGCCGTAATCCCGTCGTTCGCGGAGAAACGGAACAAAACGGTTGACTCGTCGGCTTTTTCCGGGACAAAAGAGATGGTTTTAACCACTTCGCGGGTTTCTCTTTTTCCCATGAACAAACTCATGTAATTTGCCTCAAGCGCATCGAGCGCTTTTAGGGCCTCCGCCGTGGCCGAGCCTCCGGCTAGTAATTCCAGTCGCTTTTCGCGAATATTGAATATCTCTGACGTAATCTCGTCCACGTAATCTTTGTGTTCTTTTAATACATGACGTTCAATCGGGTCCCATACCCGGCGAATCTCGCCCTCGACTTCTATCTCCGTGAAATTGGAGTCAAGTACTTCCTTTTGAGTGGAGCGAATACCGAAATACACGTAATTAATGCCTGAACCCACACTTTTCTCCTTTTCCTCGTAAACGATATTTTCGTCAGGAGTCCGGTTCGTACTACCACTTCCCACGCCGGCTAAAAAGCCTTCGGGAGTTACATTCAATAAAATAGAGTTATATTCTCCAACGGCGTTCACGGTATAAGAGGCTTTCGGATCAGGCAAAGCCCGCGGAATGAATTTGATGTTTTTGATTGTCCACTCTTCGCCTTCACTCGTGATCTCCGGTGAGATACCTAACTGTTGTTCGGCATATTGCCTGAAAGGCCCCGGTATCAAACGAGTACATTCCATGGTGACGACCACGTCATAACTGATTTTTGGCAAGGTATAATCGATTGACACTTGTGTGGTCAATTCTCTCTTTTTTTGTCCCGAAACAGACAGGGATACGAGTCCCACTAATCCAATTATAAAAAACAACTTTTTCATTTTTCTATCGCTGTTTAGCCATATTATATGTTTCCATTTTTTTCCACACCAAGCCCAATTTTTCGGCAATGTCCCCGGCACGCGTTCCTCTCATCCCTTGCTCTTCCGCCGCCAAATCGCCGGCCAGACCATGGGCATATACCCCGATGATAGCCGCGTCTAACGGAGCATGACCGCTTGCCAGTAAAGCCGCAACAATACCCGTCAACACGTCTCCCGCCCCTCCTTTGGCCATTCCCGGGTTGCCTGTCATGTTAAAATAGCATTCGCCCTCCGGGGTGGCTATAATCGTATGTGCACCTTTTAGCACGACGTATATTCGGTGTAGACGTGCAAAGGTGCTTAATTTATTTAATCTATCAAAATCATTTACACTTTTTCCTGCTAATCTTTCAAATTCTTTCGGGTGAGGAGTCAGCACCGCTCCCTCCGGAAGAAGTTCCAGTAACCCGGGATTCGACGCCAACAGATTCAAGGCATCCGCGTCCAACACGATTTTTCCTCGCCACACGGATAACAGTTGACGAATTCCTTCTGCCGTGACGGGTGAAGTCCCGATTCCCGGACCAATCCCCACCGCCTGGACACGGGACAGATCGTCCACGCCGGAAAAATAGAATTCATTCCGATCGACCTCAACCAAGGCTTCCGGCACGGAAAGATGAATCATTTCTTTCAACTTGCGGGGAACATGCATGGAAAGCAATCCTGTTCCGGACCGGATAGCCCCCTTGGCCGATAAGACGGCAGCCCCCATCATGGAATAAGAGCCCGCTATTAATAAGGTATTACCCAATGTTCCTTTATGAGAAAATTTTCCCGGAATCAATAACCGCGAGGCAACCGCGTCTTCTGTCAGATAATAATAGGTAGCCGGATACTCCCGCAATATCACCGGATGCAAGCGGATATCCAATATTTCCCAATGCCCCACGTAAAGTACATTTTCCGGGAACATAAAGGCTAATTTGGGGAATTGAAACGTGAAGGTGTAATCAGCTTTTATGATCGCCCCGTTATTTTCCCCGTTATTCTCGCCCATCAAACCAGAAGGGATGTCGATGGCCACAACCGAATGGGGCAAATCGTTTACCCGATGAATGACATCTCCCAAGAATCCCGTTACCGGACGATTTAGTCCGGCCCCAAAAATGGCATCTACCAGCACGCTATTTTCATCCGGTTGCCAATTATCCGCATTTTTCACCTCGATACAACATCCTCCCATATCCATGAAGCGTTTCCTGTTCACGGCACAATCCGGGGAGAGATTATTGTCCCCATGAAAATCGAAAACCTTGACATTCAATCCTTTTTGAAATAACAATCTTGCCACGACATAGCCGTCTCCCCCGTTATTTCCGGAACCGGCCAAAATGTTAAAAATATGGCTATGGGGGAAAAAAATCAATAATTTTTCTGTAAACACGGAAGCCGCCCTTTCCATCAAATCCAACGATGTTACCGGCTCATTCTCAATCGTATATTTATCCAATTCCCGTAAATCCGAAGTCTTGAAAATTTTATTATTCTTCAACATGCCTATAGGTTTCAAACGTTTTCAATGATTAAAGATAAAAAAATAATTTATATTTGCAGACTATTAGCGTGAACAAAAAAATTTAATTATTTACCAATACAAATTAAAAACAAAAGTTATGTTCAAAAATCATCCTAAAGGGTTGCTCACCGCGGCTCTAAGTAATATGGGAGAACGTTTCGGCTATTACATCATGAATGCCGTATTAGTGTTGTTCCTATGTTCTAAATTTGGTTTGAGCGAAGCCGCCAGTGGTACCATTTATTCTTTCTTTTACGCTGGTATTTACATTTTAAGCCTTGTCGGAGGTCTTATTGCAGACCGCACGCAAAACTACAAAGGGACTATTAAGACGGGTCTTGTAGTTATGGCAATAGGATATATTATCCTATCCGTTCCAATCCTCGCGACATCGCAAAATACAACCTGGTTATTGACTCTTACTTGTGTTGCCTTGTTTCTTATTGCATTTGGTAACGGTTTGTTTAAAGGTAACTTACAAGCCATCGTGGGTCAAATGTATGATAATTTTGAAGCAGAGGCTGCAAAACAGGGTCCGGATGCTCTCAAGATCGCAAAAGACAAGAGAGATTCAGGTTTCCAGATTTTCTATGTATTCATCAACGTGGGTGGTTTAATTGCTCCGTTCATTGCTCCGGTTTTACGCCAATGGTGGTTGGGTGCAAACGGGTTATCTTATAATGCACAGCTTCCGGCACTTTGCCACGAGTACATTAATAATGCTGCAGCCATGGCACCCGATGCTCTTGCCAACTTACAGCAACTTATGACTGCTGCCGGTGGAGCGATCAACGATATGACAGCTTCTTGTCTTCAATATCTGCAAATTTTCAATGAAGGTATTCACTATTCATTCATTGCCTCTGTTGCAGCCATGCTTATTTCTCTTGTCATTTTCTTTGTTTCACAAAAAACATTCCCGAATCCGGCAAAGAAAGCTACCGCACAGAGTGTAACCTACACGCCAGAGGAAAAAGCTGCTATGGCTAAAGAAATTACACAAAGAATGTACGCCTTGTTCGCTGTTTTGGGTATCGTTATTTTCTTCTGGTTCTCATTCCACCAGAACGGAATGTCCCTTTCATTCTTCGCCCGCGATTTCGTAGACTCTTCTGCAGTCGCTCCTGAAGTATGGCAAGCGATCAACCCGTTTTTTGTTATCGTCCTCACGCCGATTATCATGGCTATTTTTGGATTCCTTGCAAGATGCGGTAAAGAGATTTCAACCCCTAAAAAGATTGCCATCGGTATGTTCATCGCAGGTTTGGCATTCTTGTTCCTTGCTGTTTTCTCCATCATGAAAGGTTATCCTTCTGCAGATGCATACAGAAATCTTCCTATTGCAGAACAAATGGCAACAAAAGCTCACTGGTGGGTTCTTATCGTTACTTATTTCTTCTTAACCGTTGCAGAGTTATTTATCTCTCCGCTTGGATTATCATTCGTATCAAAAGTTGCCCCCAAGAGTATGCTTGGTTTGTGCCAAGGTTTATGGCTTGCTGCCACGGCCCTCGGTAACCTTCTACTTTGGATCGGTCCCCTTATGTACAACTCATGGCCAATTTGGCAGTGCTGGTCAGTATTCTTGATCGTATGTCTTGTATCTATGGGCGTTATGCTTGGTATGGTAAAATGGCTTGAAAGAGTGACAAAATAACCTATTTATCAAGATATAAAAAAAGAGTTCAGAAATTCTGAACTCTTTTTTTATATCCTCAATCGACTCTTAAAAATTTATCTGAAATCCTACTCCCAATACTTCCTTAAATTGTACTCTCGGACCCGCGGTTCCGTCTTCTTGAGCGATCTTTACGTCATTGTCATACAACAAGTTTGTAGATAACGTTGTTGAAAACCATTTGTTGATGGCCATATTTAGTTGTACCTCCCAGCGAACATCTATGTTCTGAGGGTCTTTCAAGTAATTGGCATATAATTCCAAACGAGAATAAATTTTCATGTTCGGCAAAAATTCGTGATTCACTTCAGCCTTCAAGTTTGCACCGAATTCAGACAACAAATGCTTTCCTTTATCTACACCGAAAGCTCCTTCATCCGATAAACGACGGTTAGCTACAATAGTTCCCCGCCAAGAAGCCGGAGTAAAAGAGGCTGTAAATATTTTACTCGGGCTCCATGTAATACCGGTACCAAATATCAAATATCCCGGAGCCATAAATTTTGAAATAAAGTCTGAATCTTCAATATTGTAATCATATCCTTTCGCGAATTGCGTGTTGAAGTTCAATAGAGCACTCCAATAAAGTGTTTTGTAGACCTGATACCCGTATGTGGAAGCGAAGTATATCTTATCATTTGTTTTCCGGGCATCCTTACCGTCATTTTTCGTCAAACCGTATCCCAGTTCCAAACGATTTTGCCATAACTGGCGATCGCGTTTAAAATCGGCACTATAGGTTATCTGGCTATCAAATGCCAAGGCGGATTCACCTCCGGCAGACCAACTGCTCAGACTGACTTGGGTTAATTTTAACCCGAAAAAACCGGCTTTTGTCCACGCCGTATCTCTTACCGGTTGCGCGCTCAGTTGTCCTAAAATCAATGAAAATAGGGCAATAATAAAAAATCTTTTCATCATACTCACGTTAAATTATTTAGGTTTAAATTATAATATCTTTTGATTGATACATGGAAAAATAACCCGTATTTATTATAAAAAAAGCAGGTTATTTCCTAACCTGCTTTAGAAGAAGTTTTTTTCGCTTACATTTTAGCACATAGTTCGGAGATTTTCACAATCACATTGACGATTTTTTCCATGGAAGAGACGGGTATATATTCGTATCGTCCATGCCCGTTATGTGCCCCATTGGATAAATTCGGTGTGGGTAATCCCATAAATGATAATTTCGAGCCATTCGTACCCCCGCGAATAGGAACAATCAAAGGTTTAATTCCCAGTTCTGCCATGGCCTGTTTGGCTATTTCCACGATATATCTTACCGGCTCCAAGCATTCTTTCATATTTGCATACTGGTCCTTCATTTCCAGAAGTACCGGTAAATCATATTTCTTTGAATATTCCCGGACACCGTTTTCAATGACATCCTTTCTCCATTCAAAACGTTTTTTATCAAAATCACGAATCAATATTTCCAGCAAGGTTTCTTCGACCGTCCCTTTGATGGAATAAATATGAAAGAATCCTTCGTAACCGGAGGTGTATTCCGGAGCATCCTTTTTAGGGAGGCTGGCCATGAATTCATTCGCCACCTTGATGGAATTGACCATTTTATTCTTGGCATATCCGGGATGGAAATTACGTCCTTTAAATGTCAAACGGGCTAAGGCTGCATTAAAGTTTTCACACTCCAGCTCACCGATCTCTCCGCCATCCAAAGTATAGGCGAATTTAGCCCCGAATTTTTTCAGATCGAAATGATCAACACCTTCTCCGATTTCCTCGTCCGGTGTAAAACAAACTGCTATACGTCCATGCTTGATTTCCGGATGTTGAATCAAATATTCCATCGCCGTCAGAATTTCGGCAATTCCCGCTTTGTCATCTGCACCTAAAAGCGTGTTACCATCCGTAACGATCAAATCCGTACCGACATAATTCATCAGTTCCGGGAAATCATCCGGTGACAACGTGAATCCCTTTTCCTTGTTCAACAACACGTCATTTCCCCTGTAATTTTCGATAATTTGAGGTTTCACGTGTTTACCCGTCATATCGGGACTGGTATCCATATGAGCGATAAATCCTATTGAAGGACTCTCTCTATCAGCATTCGCAGGCAGAAATCCCATGACATACCCGTAATCATCCACGGCAACATCCTGCATTCCTATTTGCTGCATCTCCTCGCAAAGAAGATAGGCAAACTGCAACTGTCCCGGGGTACTCGGAACTAAACCTGTCTCCCGATCCGATTCCGTGTGAATCTTAGCATACCTGATAAAACGCTCAACTACTGGCAACATAAAATAATTTAAGATTTATGATTTATGATTAAGTGATTTATAATCCCGTAACGTGAATCACGCAATCATAAATCACCCAATCATCAATTAGTAAGCTCTCGCTATCAACACCCTCTTATGAGAAGGTTTACCTGTTACCATACATTTACCCTCCTCGTCGGGAGAATCGAATGGGATACAGCGGATGGTTGCTTTCGTTTCGTTCTTGATCAGTTCTTCCGTTTCCGGGGTTCCATCCCAATGACACAGGAAGAATCCACCTTTCGTGTCCAACAAAGTTTTGAATTCCTCGTAAGAATCCACTTTCGTGATCAATTTAGAACGACGTTCCAAAGCCAACTTGTATATATTTTCCTGAATTTCCTCCAACAAAGTCTCGATGTGCTGTTCCACGCCTTCCAATGGCAACGTTTCTTTGGTCAAAGTATCGCGACGAGCCACCTCAATCGTACCGTTCTCAAGATCGCGCTCTCCCATAGCCAGACGTACCGGAACTCCCTTCAGCTCGTAATCGGCAAATTTCCAACCCGGCTTTTGCGTGTCACGATCATCGAATTTCACGCTGATTCCCGCGGCCTTCAATTTATCCATCAACCCGCTAACTGTTTGACGAATTTTTTCCAATCCTTCCAGACTTTTATAAATAGGCACGATAGCCACTTGTAGCGGAGCCAATTTCGGGGGTAATACCAAACCGTTGTCATCGGAATGTGACATGATCAGCGCTCCCATCAAACGGGTTGAAGCTCCCCATGAGGTTGCCCATACATATTCCTGTTTTCCTTCCTTCGTGGTAAATTGTACGTCAAAAGCCTTCGCGAAGTTCTGTCCCAAGAAATGAGAAGTTCCAGACTGAAGAGCTTTTCCATCCTGCATCATCGCCTCGATTGTTAACGTATCCAATGCCCCGGCAAAACGTTCCGTTTCACTCTTATGGCCCATAATTACCGGCATAGCCATCCATTTCTCGGCAAATTCGGCATACACTCGAATCATTTTTTGAGCCTCCTCAACCGCTTCCTCTTTCGTCGCATGAGCCGTGTGTCCTTCTTGCCACAAGAATTCGGCAGTACGCAGGAACATACGCGTACGCATTTCCCAACGCATCACGTTAGCCCATTGATTACAAAGGATAGGAAGATCACGATAAGACTGTATCCAATTTTTATATGTATTCCAAATAATCGTTTCGGAAGTCGGACGAATAATATATTCCTCTTCCAGTTTAGCAGCCGGGTCCACAACTACCCCACCGCCATTCGGATCATTCTTTAACCGATAATGAGTTACAACCGCACACTCTTTTGCAAAACCCTCCACGTGATCAGCTTCTTTTGAAAAGAATGATTTCGGAATCAACAATGGGAAATAAGCATTCGTATGTCCCGTTTCCTTGAACATTTTGTCCAGTTGTTGTTGCATTTTTTCCCATATGGCATAACCGTAAGGTTTAATCACCATACATCCTCTTACAGCTGAATTCTCTGCTAATCCGGCTTTTACGACCAGATCATTGTACCATTGCGAATAATTCTCTTCTCTTGAAGTTAAAAACTTAGCCATCTCATTATTTTTTGATAAAACTGCAGCAAATTTAAAACAAAAACTAGGAAATCCGATTATTATTTTCTATTTTTATAACATAGAAAACAAAAACAAGCCGTATGGCGTGCTTGTAATAGGACAACAACGAATGAATGGTATGCATTTTGTTAGAAGTAAATAAACCAATAGTCAATGAATTTGTCATACAAGAAAGGAATTAATATTATTACTATGAAGATAGCATTATATTTTTCAGCATTAGCAGCCTTATTAGGGGCCTGCGCTTCCTCGCAAAACTTCACGCTAGCGCAGGAAGATGATATCTACTATGTTCCTGGTAAACGTTCCCTCTTCGCTCAAGAAGTTAAAGACAAGACTGGAGTGGACATTACCTCGAATACTTCTTCTAGTTCTCAAATCAGCAAAAACACGACCAATGATAAAGTTTATCCGAAGGAAATAGATAACAGTGTAAACCCGAAATCTTATTCCATCGGAATGGCTCGTTATGCAACCGAAAAACAGGTGCAAAAAGAAGAGGCCAGAACCGGACAAACGGTTAACCGAGTTGCAGTCCCGGCCAATGACGGGTACTGGATCGGAGGCTTTAAAGGCAGTGAAAATGATTTGGAAGAATGTGCGCGGATCATGAATCGTTACCCGGAAGGTTTCGCCTATTTCGGAAACGGGTACGAGATTGCCCAGAATCTTTCGTTTAGTTCCGATTGGAACGTGTACACGATTGACGGTCGCTACTGGTGGTTTCCAAGCAGCTCGAACGTGGGGCTATATTCTCAATTAATTTTCGGTAATTACCCTAAATACATTTGGACCGTGATCTGGAACGATCCTCGTTTTGATAGTTTCGCGTGGAGCAACAACGTAAGTTTCGGCTGGAATCGCTGGGGATGGGGAGCCTCGTTCGGTTGGGGTAACTCTTGGGGATGGGATCCCTACTGGAACAATTATTATGGCTACGGCTATAACCCGTACTGGGGACATTTTTACGATCCATGGGGATGGAATCCTTATTGGAATCACTACTATGGTTATAACCCGCACTGGGGACACCGCCCCGGACACGGACATAATAGACCCAACTGGGGTAACCATCGTCCAGATTGGGGAGGCGCCAGCAAACCGACAGCAACAACTCGGTATGCACCTAGAAAACAATACACAACGAATAGAAATGCCCGATCATACAGCACCTATTCAAAGACATCAAGAAGTTCCGCAACACAATCCAGATCAAATAGCAACCGCTACGAATCGGGCTCAAACTACAATCCATCGCATAATAACTCCAACAATTCATCAGGAAGTTATTCAAGAGGAAGTAATACCGGTTCATACGGAAGGAGTACCACAACTCGTTCTAGCAGTGGAAGTAGCAGTAACGGAGGACGTGTTGAACGTACCAATACCGGACATCGAAAATAAATTTACAGAATCAATATTTAGGATATGAAGATTGTATGTATACTAACACTAATGCTCTTTTTCTCCCTTTTTGCCTCTGCACAAAATGAAGAAGATGCAATTAGATTCTCTCGGATCTTTCCTTTCGGAACAGCTAGATCCGCTGCCATGGGTGGTGCGTTTGGTGCTTTGGGAGGTGATTTGTCCACCTTAAGTACAAACCCGGGAGGAATTGGTGTATTTAGAAAATCAGAGGCTAGTTTCACGTCAATGCTTGACTTTGCTCATGCAAAAACAGGAAAGTTTGATTATGAAAAAAACATGTATTTATTGGGAGATTTAGGTTTTGTTCTGTCATTCACACCCATGAGTGACAAGTGGAAAAACGTTAATATCGGTTTCAATTACACCAATCTAAATAATTTCAATAAAAACATATATCAAGGTAATTTTATATCTAAAGGTTCTTCCCTGATTGATGTGTGGAAAGCGGAGGCAGATGGAAAACCTACAAGCGATTTAAATCCATTTACCACAAGATTAGCTTATGATGCCTACCTTCTTAATTTACCGGAAGGAAGTAAGGACAATATATACGATATTCCAATAAATAACACTCACTCCGTAGAAGAGTTGAAGTACACGAAAGAGAGAGGGTATCAGGCTGAATACGCTATTTCTGCCGGAGCGAATTACGATGATAAATTTTATTTTGGTGCCACATTAGGAATTCAATCCCTTCATTTCAAATCTTATTCACATTACACGGAATGGGTTGTAGGAGATGGTATTGATAGCAAATTAAAAGGCTTCACTTTTGATCAAGATTTCACTACCAGTGGTACCGGCGTAAACTTTAAATTCGGAATGATTTATCGTCCTATACCGGCAATACGCATCGGAGCAGCTATTCACACTCCAACATATTACAATTTAGACGCCTATGCCATGAATTGGGTTTCATCGGAGTTTGTAGAGCTTCCGTTTGAAGGAGCTGATCTAGGAAACGATTTGAAGTACGGAATGTATCAAGAAGCCGATTATTCCTACAAATTAAAAACCCCATGGAGAGTGATAGGAAGTCTTGCAACTGTTCTCGGACAAAGAGCCATTATCAGTGCTGATTATGAATACATTGATTATACTTCAGCTAAATTCACCAATAGTGGTTCCGGTAACGAGTATGTCGCGACGAATGATGCCATAAAAACTATTTATAAAAGCACTCATAATTTCCGTTTCGGAGCCGAGTATCGATTCAATAGTTTATTTTGCGCACGAGGAGGTTATGCTTATTCTGCCTCGCCCTATACGAAAGGGGAAATGAATGAAAAGAATAACGTTCAAACAATCACGGGTGGTCTGGGATTAAATTTCGGTGTATTCTACGCGGACCTTGCTTATCTTCACAAGAATTCCAAGCTAAACGGTCTATTCTATTACTATGAAACTTCAAAAGGGGAAGTAATTGAATCCCCCGAATTTCAGACAAAATTCAAAGACAACGAATTCAGGCTAACATTAGGAATCAGATTTTAATAAACAAGAACGGGGACTTTTGATTAGGTCCCCGTTCTTGTTTTGCCATCAAGCAAATTATTTTTTCATCTCAAATCCTAAAAGAATCTCATCATACCCATCCATTAGTGAAGTGGTCGTTTTATTTGATTTCTTCAAAGCAGAGGATAATACACTGATAAAGTTCATAAGCTTTTCCGTATTGAAAAGTAATGACACCTGTTCTCCCGATTTCACCAACTGCACTTCCACGCTTTTCACCGTGATCGTTTGTGCCAACATATAACGTAATGTCAACACTCTTGTTTTCTCGTCCAAAGAATACGTTCCCTTCAATACCTTTTTCCCAACTGTATTCGTAAACGTACTATCACTGCTAAACGTGTAGCTGAAATTTCCCGGAACAATCCCCAGCTTCGTGTAAATATTCACCATCTTTTTCTCCAATGCCGAAGTTATCAATGAACCACTCGCTTCTTTCAACAAATCTCCACTCGTCATTTTACAAGCAGGCTCCACGTACTTCCAAGTTCCTTGAAGATCCGAAAATTTAATCACATTACCTGTTACAAGATTCACCACATCCTTTACCTTCGATGAATTTAAAATGTCCTTCAATGATTGGGCTTGTACCAATTGTACTCCCCCAAAGCACATCAATACACAACAAATTACAATAACTCGTTTCATAAAATATAATGTTTAGGTTTAAATACAAAAGCCTGTCTATCAGACAGGCCTCTATTCGAGCCAATTTGGGGACTCGAACCCCAGACCTACGCATTACGAATGCGTTGCTCTACCAGCTGAGCTAAATTGGCGATAACGGGTGCAAATGTACGACTATTTTTGTAATTTGAAAACGATAAACCAATTTTTTTCAACTCAAAACCGCACATTTTTTATACCCGCATAGTTACATTTTAATTATCAATAAGATGAAAAGAGGATTGCCAACCATTATTTTCTAACAGACTTCTAAATATTTTGTTAAAATAGTATTTAAAGAAATCATAAACCCTTTTAGTATCATGGTGCATCCATATTATATGTCTATTTTTGTTTAAATCAGAACAACAACATATAATATGCAACTTCATATCTACAAAATAATCTTCCTTTTATTCACGCTGGCCATGCCCGTGACAATATATGCTCAAACACAAAAGAAAGACACGACTAGAAAAAGTACAACCACAATACCCGAAAAAAAGATTACCAAATACACGCTAAAAGGTATCGTAACAGGAGAGACTGATGACGAAACTTTGCCAGGTGCACACATTTATGTTGGCGAAGATAAAAAACCAACAACCGTAACCAATGCCATGGGAGAATTCTCCCTAACAGACCTCCTTCCAGGAGAGCTGGTCATTACCGCTTCCTTTGTCGGTTATCAAGCTACAAGCAAAAAATATCTGGTAAAAGCAGACACCAATGTCGGAATAATTAAATTACTTCCGGAAGTATTAGAAGAAGTCGTTATTACAGCCAAACCACCTTTGATCATTCAGAAAGGCGATACAACAGAATTCAACGCAAATGCATTGAAAGTCCCGGAAGATGCCGAATTGGAAGACCTGTTGAAAAAACTACCCGGCTTTCAAATTGTCGACGGGAAATTAATGGCAAACGGGGAAGAAGTCAAGAAAATCTATATTGACGGAACCGAATACTTCCTCAGCAATCCGATGGCTGCACTCCAGACACTTCCGGCAAGTCTCGTTAACAAGATAAAAATGTTTGACGGGAAAAGTGAAGAAGCTGACTTTTCAGGATACGACGATGGAAAAAGATTCCGGTCATTAAACATTGAAACCAAGAATCCCAACCAGTTGAAAGTATTCGGTAAAGCCAACCTTGGACACGGCATTTCAGAAAACTTAGAAAATTCATTTAAAGACAATAACTACAATCTAGGCGTTTCAGCTAATGCCTTTAATAAAAAGCAAAAATTCTCCATACAGGGAAGCTTACGTAACACCAATCAAGGTTCCGAACTTCCTAATGCACAATACCACGGGAAAGGTGGGAACAATCGAGGAAAAAATTACTCCATGGACTTCGCCAACACGTTCAGCAAAGGTACTGATATCGGGGGTAGTTACAATGGTAGCAACAACGAATCTTATTCTGCTAGCTCCCGTATTCAGGAATATTTCCCTTCTGAAAGCTTCCAGAGTAACATTTACAATTCAGAATCACATTCCTGGTCTGAAAGTTCAAGTCATAACGTGAATACCCGTTTTAACTACTCCATGAACAAGAAAAACAGGTTCTACTTCACCCCCTCTTTTTCATTTAGCCAATCAGATAGCCGATCATTGAACATGAATAGCAATATTCAAGATAACGATACGATAAATATCACGAACAGCAAAAATCAAAGTCATAGTGAAAATCGTTCTTTCGGGGGTAATTTCTCGTGGATGCACGCTTTCCAGAAAACAGGCCGAACATTAACTCTAAACGGAAATATAAACATCAGTAAAAACAAAAACAATAATACACAACAAGATAGCAGTATTATAAATAAAAGAGACACGTTACGTAATCTTATTAACACTTCCGAAGGAATATCAAACTCATACACGGCATCTATTTCTTATTCAGAACCATTAACTGAAAAAGCCCGATTATCATTCAATTACTCATTCAGTTACAACAAGAATAGTTCGGACAAAGAAAGCATGTCATATAAAGATGCACTTTTCACGGAAGTCATCGGTATCGACACGGCCTTAACCAATAAAACCAGTACCATAAGAACAAGTAATAACCTGGGCATCCGTTATGGATACAATCAAGAAAAATTCTATTTCAATGCCGGAGGCTCAATCAATTTATCGAGAGAAGAAAACAGATACGAATACTTGAATGCACCGGACTCAAACGTGAGAAATAATTACCTGAATCTTTCTCCTCAAATAAATTTCAGCTATAGATTATCCCAAAGATCTAGCATGACTTTTTACTATAACGGGAATACAAATTCCCCTAGAGCCGAGCAATTACAAGACATTCTTGATGTGAGAGACCAATTAAATATTTCAACAGGAAATCCCAATTTGAAAAAAACATTCTCACAATCGGCCTCAATGTCCTTTAGCCGAAATATTGTAAGCGAAGAGAATTTCAGTTTCTTAAACGTAAATATCAGTTTCCGAAATTCATTCAACAATATTGCCACGGCAACCCAATTTATCTCAAAAGACACGGTTATCAACGGTTACCAGATATTGCAAGGTGCACGACTCACACGTCCCGTAAATTTGAACGGACAATGGGGACTTTCCATGAACACCAGTTATTCCTTTGAAATCAAGTCCTTAAAATTAAGATTAAGTCCTTCTTTATCTTACAATTATTCTCGAACACCTTCAATCTATGACAATATAAAGAATTTGACGAATTCCCATAACGCATCATTCGGCCTAAACATTAGTAGTAACGTATCCGAGAATTTGGACTATAACGTATCTTCTCGCACCTCTTACTCCAATTTGACAAGCACGACCACGGATGGCTCCAGTTCTTTCTCTCAAACAGTCAACGCAAATGCCAAATGGGTGTTCTGGAAAGAATTCATCCTTGCCGGAGATTATTCATATAGCTACACGCTAAGTAAAAAAGGCGGAAACGTGAACCAATCCAACAGTCTTCTAAACATGGAGATCGGGAAAAAATTCTTGAAAAGAAAACAACTTCAAGTCAGATTCAAAGCAATGGACATCTTACGTCAAAGAAACCTACTGAATTACAGCATTCAAGACCTGTACACACAAACCAGCTACAGCACGAATGAGCGGAATTACTACATGTTAACCGTTTCCTACCGCTTTAACTCCATTGGTAAAAAGAAAGAAAGAAGAGGTCCGGAAGAAACACCGCCTCCCGGATTCTTTTAAAAATTTAATACTCAATACATACAACGCAGCCTTATCCGTTCCCGTATCTGAGCTGGGGATAAATCCGTCTCAACCTTTATTTTATAGCTCCTTCCCGGAATTATATCTATATAATTATCCGAAAAGAAAGTCGATACTCCCGGAATATAGAACATGACATTACAAGCCAATTTATTTGAAGAAACCTGAATAAACTTCTCACCATTCTCCTCCATGGCCTGTATAGAGAAATGAGGTACCGGTAAATCTAAATCCTTATGATACACGCAATAAACATTCTTTTCATCCAAGACCTGACCACCTTGTAAACGTACCACAAGTACCACCTCTTTCTCCGAACTTCCCACAAGCAACGAATCCCGGTTCAATTTCCACAAAACAGTCGAAGTGTTCGCCGGTATATTTGCTCCTCTTTGAGTCAAAAAAATGAGATTACCATAAAAATCAAGAACCTTAATACTCAACATCCCACGAGTATCCTCCAACCTATCACTCACGGCATAAACAGCTAACGAATCCCCCTCCCATTTCGGAGCTACGATCACCTCCTTAAAGCAATCCCGCATCACGTAATGTGCCGCTTTCCATTCATGGTAATAATCCGTCGTCGACCAACTGGCAACAGGCCAACAATCATTGATCTGCCAAATCAGGGAACCCATGCAATATGGCATATTCCGACGATGTGCCTCGATAGCCATTTTCGTAGACAACCCTTGTAACACGTGGGTCATGTAAATAAACTGTTCAAAATTCTCCGGAACCCGGTAATACATTTTCATATAATCCAGAATACGCCCGTTACCGATATAACTCCTCTGGTGTGATTTCATCACCTCCGATTCTATATCGTAATCCTCCGGCAGGGCATACTTTTCTATTGTACTCATCGCCGGGAAGGACTGAAAACCGTATTCACTGCAAAAACGGGTAGTCGCCTCGTCAAAACTCTCCAATGGTCGAAAACCATGCCATACCCCCCAGTAATGCTGATCGCCCGAAGTCGTTCCGTCCAATCCATGCTGATCCGGTTCCGATCCCGCCATCGGCGAGGAAGGCCAGTAATCATCCCCATCCGTGTAATCCTTCACCACATCGGGCAGAATCTCGTGAAAAACGGTATAGTAGGCCTTGAAAACTGTATCCTGTTCCTCCTTCGTGAAAGCATTCTTCCACCCCCATCCCCCCGGCGCACCGTGTCGCCAAGCCAAAGCGTTTTCATTATTCCCACACCACAAAGCAATACAAGGATGATTCCGTATTCGTGTAACATTGTCAATAGCCTCCTGACGCACGTTATCCAAAAACGCTTGATTTCCGGGATACATCGCACAGGCAAACATGAAATCCTGCCACACCATGATCCCGTACTTATCACAGAATTCATAAAAGGCATCATCCTCGTATGTTCCACCACCCCATACCCTGATCATATTCATGTTGGCATTCGCCGCATCCGACACCACTTTCTCGTACAAATCTCGGGTCACACGAGGTAGAAACACGTCATTCGGTATAGCGTTAGCCCCCTTGGCAAACACGGGTATACCATTCAACTCGAAACCGAAAGATTCCCCCCATTGATCCTTTTGTCGAACTAATTTCAACGACCGTAAACCCGTAGTCACCTTCTTTTCCGCCAAGACACCTTCCTCGCTGGTCACCTGAATCGTGAAATCGTACAGATTCTGTTTCCCCAACCCGTTACTCCACCACAAGCGGGGATTCCGGATCACATAAGGTATAGATATCTTATTCTCACCCTTTTTCAATTCCTTTTGCTCCTGCAGCAACACTTTCCCCGCGCTCACAATCGCCATCGTGACATTCTGTTGCTTATCCGAATTCACACAAACCTCCGCGATCAGTTGAGCCTCTTCCTTTGTCACGGAAGGCTGGTGAACAAACACATCCTCCACCTTCACGTCATTCCAAGCCTCCAATACCACCGGACGCCAGATACCGGAAGTCACCAAACGAGGTCCCCAATCCCAACCATAATGGTAAGGAGCTTTACGAGTGTACACGCTAACCCGGTCATCTCCCATCTCTCCCCGTACACTCTGATCATTATCCGCGGGTAACCTCAACCCGTAACGTTCCATTTCCTCCCGTCCCTTAAGAGTCGGGGAAGCAAACACGACGTGCAACTCGTTACGTCCGACCTTCAGTTTACCCGCAACATCAAACCTCCACGTCCGGAACATATTGTCCGTACTTCCTAATTTCTCCCCGTTCAAATATACATCGGCGTAAGTATCCAACCCCGTGAACGTGATCCGTTGATTGACCTTTTCCCCTATTTCCTCCAAAACTGTGAACTCCGTCCGGTACTCCCAATCCTTCTTGTCAATCCATTGCAACTGCAACTCATTCATCCGGTAAAAAGGATCTTCAATCTTCCCGTTGGCCAACAAATCCGTGTGTACCGTACCGGGTACCGTCGCGGGTAACCACGTCCCCGAATCCCTTTGCCGGAATTGCCAACCGGAATTCAGTTCCGTACGAATCTCTTTTTCGGTTGAACACCCGATTATTCCCCAGGTGATACACCCAAAAAACAGCACCCAAACTATTTTATTCATCAGATTTTGGTTCTTGTAAAATATGTTTCGCGAAATTATAACCTAAAGCCTCGTAACGTTGAGTCAACAACTTCGCCCGATTCAAGAAATTGGAATACTCCCTATCAGCCTGCGGGGTCCATGCCACCTCTGCCAAAGCAGCCATACGCGGCAATAACATATATTGAGCATGACTAAAAGTAGTAATATACTCCGCCCACAAATTAGCCTGCACCCCGATGATCTTCTCTCCTTCCTCGGCAGTCAAACCCTCTGTCGGGTCCAAACTGTACACTTTCGCTACATCCACAAAACCACCGATACCAAAAGGTTCGTTATCAATATCTTGAGATTGATAATAATCAAAATAAGCGTAATCATTCGGCACCATCACCACCTCGTTTCCTCTCTTTGCTCCTTTAATACCACCCGTTTTTCCTCTCCACGACATAACGATCGCTGTCTTAGAAACATCCCCCTCCAATATTTCATCCCAACCGATAATTCTCTTGCCCTTCTCCTTCAAATACGCCTCGATCCGGTGAACGGTATAATTTTGCAGTTCCCCTTCTTCCTTCATTTTCTCCTGTTTCATCCGGGCCTGACACTTCTTACACTTTTTCCAAGCATCCCTCGGACACTCGTCACCCCCGATATGGATGATCTCTCCGGGAAACAATTCCGCAACCTCATCCAACACGCCTTCCCAAAACTCAAACGTTTTCTCGTTACCGGGGCAAAATACTTCCGGAAACACGCCCCACATCTGACACACCTCGTAAGGTCCACCCGTACATCCCAATTCCGGATAAGTAGCCAAAGCGGCAAGCGCATGCCCGGGAAGCTCTATTTCCGGAATAATCGTGATATACCGATCGGCAGCATACTGAATAACCTCTTTAATCTCTTCCTGTGTGAAAAAGTACGGTCCGTATGGAGTACCGTCATATTTTCCGGTATTTTTACCAATCACGGTCTGTTTCCGTTGACTTCCAATCTTCGTGAGTTCCGGGTATTTCTTTATCTCGATACGCCACCCCTGGTCATCCGTCAAATGCCAGTGGAACACGCTCAACTTATGCAAAGCCAACATATCGATAAAAGTCTTCACCTCATCCACCGTGAAAAAATGACGACACACGTCCAACATTGTTCCCCGGTACCCTAACCGAGGTTCATCTTGAATCTGTACATTTTGAATCCGAATCCGATCCATCTTCTCCCCTTTCTCCACGCCCACGGGCATCATCTGCCGTAAACTCTGCATGGCATAGAAAACAGCTTTCGAACTTCCGCCTTTTATATGAACGGCATTCTTCTCCACCGTTAAATCATAAACATCCGTTTCCATAGATGGATCGACAACAATATTAATCGCATTTTTCCTAGCCTCCCCGTTCTCCACGGTCAAAGTCTTCCCGAAAGATTTCTCAACCAATGTGCTCATAAAAGTACAAGCCGGTTGCAAATCATCCGCCCCCTTCACCACGTTAATCACTGTTTTCGGGGATAAATAAAAACCGCCATCCGTCACGGTAATACTTTTAGGTTGAGGTATAATATTCACCTCTTGATTCGGTTCGCTGGCACATCCGCCAAGCAACATAATACACAATACTACGATTGAAACGAAACTGATTTTTTTCATAAACGCATTTTTAAACACAACAGCCAAGGTAAGTTAAAATTCGTTCATACACAAATATTTTCGACAAAAACACCTAGATTAAATTATTTACGATTTATGAATTACGATTTCAGATTCCAACTACACGGATTAATATCTTTCAATCATAAATCGTCAATCAAAAATCATAAATTTACAAGCTTCCCTTGGCAACTCACCTCACATACAGCACCTCCTTATCCCTGTATCTTCCCATATCCGAGATAATCACCTTCTCCCCGACCGTCAACCCCTGCAACACCTCCACGTATTCGAAACCACTCTCGCCTAGCATGACCTTTCTCTTTTCCACCCGCTCCCCGTTCACAACCCACAGGTCATAATCTCCCCGCCCCATATAATAAGCTCCTGTTGGCAAACGCAACGTCTCATCCTTCATGGCATGAGTGACGTGTATATCCACTTTCAGCCCTGAACGCAATCGAGTATTACTCTGATCATCCAAGAACACGACAAACTTGATAACCCCGTTATTCACCGAAGGAGTGACATTCCCCACGGTACCCGAAAGCTTCTCGCCACCGATCACCACGTTCACCCGGTTCCCCGCGGTAATCTTATCCGCGTAACTGTCTGCAATCTCTCCCTCCACCTTAAAACTCGACAAATCAGACAATATAGCCAAATTACTTCCCTGCGAAATGGAAGCCCCGACCTGATCGTTAATCCAGGTCAACGTGGCGGAACGAGGAGCCATCACCTGTGCCTCCCCGAGCGTCTTGAACAACAAATCCATGTTTCTCTTGGCAATCTTGTAATCCAACTCCAGCGAACGAATCTCCGACTGTGAAGTGCTCTTTTTATTCTCGTATTTACGTTTCAATTGCTCCAGTTGCATCTGCTTCACCGTGTAATTCAATTCTGCCTCCCGCACCTTTTCCCTCGTACTGGCCCCGATACTATCCAAATAGCGCTCGTTATTCAACGACACCAAAGTTCGTTTCAACATCATCTCGTCAATGTCCACCTGCATCTTCATTTCCGCCAAATCACTCGCTATCGTTTTACGCTGCAAATCCAATTTATTCAATTGCATCTCCAACGACTCCTTCTTTGTCTCATACTCTGTCCGTATCGTTTCCAAATCCAACTGCAACAACGGTTCATCCTTCCGAACCCGGTCACCTGACTTCTTGTACACTTCCAACACCTTCGAAGACACCGGAGAAGTGATAACCTCTTCCGCAAAAGGAACCACCTTCCCCGTGGCATACACGGATACCTCCACGGCCCCCTCGTCCACCACACCGAAATTCACCTCTGCCCCCCGGATCTTGGGTTGAAACATATTCACCAAAAAAGAAAACACCCCCACGCCTATGACCACGATCATAGAAACTTTCACGATCATCTTCCGCTTACGTTGTCTTTTTATCTCCGGAGATATTGCCTGATCCATAATCTAATATTTTTCTTGTTGATAAATTATATCTTCTCTCTTCTCGAAATCATACAAAGTCAACCCGCGTAAAGTATAAAAATACACCCATGACGAATACAGCTGACTCACATAAGTACGCCGGGCATTATCCTGTTCCGTCTGTGCGGCATTCAAATCCAATACGCTGATCTGCCCCAACACGAAAGTCTCGTATGCCGTCTTGTAACGTTTTCGGGCGACAGTATCCGCCAAACGCACGATCTCGTTCAACCGATTCTGTTCCTGGTATTGTTTGACCGCTGTCATCACATTTTGTTCGAAATTCAATGTTTCCTTCTCCACCTGCACCCGTGTAATCTCGGCTTGCGAACAAGCCAACTCCACCTGTCCTCGTCCTTTTCCCCAGTTCAATATCGGAATACTTATTCCCAAACTGACCGCCTCCCGGTTACGCAAATTCCGGTAGGTTTCCTTGAAGGACTTGTCACTTCCCGTGAACCCGATAGAAGCGTAAACGTCCGCCTTGAACCCTCTCCCCGCTTTCGCCTGTGCCACCTGCTGACGTGCTTGCAGCATCCGGCAAACCACGTCATAACGGAAAGGATTATTCCTGTTCGCCAGCTCCATGACCTGCTTAAACGTCACCTCGACTTCCGGACACTCTTCCGGCATATCGGGAATAATCACCACCCGTTCGTTATACCCCAGATAATTACGCAAAGCAAACATCTTTTGCTCGTAAGCCTGTTCCGTCTGAATCAGTGAAGACGAGGCATTCAAGTAATTCAACTTCAACTGCAACAAATCATTATCGGAAATCAATCCCCTTTCCCGTTTTCCCCGTGCTATCTGCATCAGTTTTTCCGAATTTTTCAAATTCTGCCGATCAATATCCACGTTAATCATTGCCAGCAACAAATCGAAATAATACGATATAGCTTGTATCGCCACGTTTTCCATGTTCACGGCAAACTGTTGCTGAGCTTGCTTGTACTTCTCCGGCTCGATCTTCATACTCCACTTCAAGGGATTTGCCGTGATCAACGGTTGCGAAAAAATCACGTTAAACGGCACGCTCATATACTCCGTCGTCTTGTCTCCATCCAACTGATCCACCCGCTCCACCTGTGACTGTAAGGACAACGCTCCTCCCGTCAACGGGATATTCTGTGTCACCGACAACGCCAACTGCTCCGAAATCGAATTACTGGAAATATACTTATACGTCCCATCCTCTTTCAAATAACTCGATAACGTCCTGTTAAAACTCGGTAATGTTCCCGTCAACGTCACGTTGGGTAACAAATCTGCCCTGTAATTTCGATATTGCCAATATGCCGACCGTAACTGACTCTTTGCCACCATCGCATCCAGCGACTGCTCCCGTGCCAGACGAATCGCTTCCCCCAAAGAAACAACCTTTTGCTCCTGTTGAGCCGCAACAGGTAAAACAATCAGTAAACACCACCACACGAACAATCCTTTCATAACACTTCCATTTTTACTGTTTACACTTCTCGCATCGCCTCCACGGGATTCACCCGTGCCACTTTATAAGCCGGCCACCAAGCACTAAACACCGAGAACAAAATCATCACCAAGCAAGCACACCCTAACGCTGACAAATGAACCGGGTCGAACGGATAAACAAAACAAAATAAAACCATCCCCGGCAGCAATGCCAACACTGAAAGCAACAGGCTCTCGCTTACCACAAAACAATATAACCCTCGGGGCGTGGAACCTACCACAATTCGTAAGGCAAACTCTTTCCGCCGCTTGGAAGAATAAAGCCAAAATAATCCCAAAGTCCCGATAAACGTAAATACTAGTAGAAACAACACGGGAATAATCATTGCTCCCATATTTACAATATCACTCAACATCGTGGTAACTTTCAAACTTTTCAAAGAAAACAAACTAATCTCTTGATTTGAGCCCATAAATAAACGAGCAAACTCTCTATCCAACAATTTACTGAAAGTTTTCTCTTTACCTTCCTGTACCCGAACCACAAATTCCGGCCACCCCGCATACCCACACTCCTCATAAGGTAAAATCAGTACCGGATGAGACTCTTCTCGAGCCTCCTGCTTCAATCCGGCAATCACCCCTACTATCGTATACACTCTCCCGTTAAGAGAAATACACCTTCCAAGTATTTCATGCCAACCAAACTGCTCTGACAACTGCCGGGTAATAACAGCCGAATATGTCCCATTTTCTAACATCCCGTTTGACAACCATTCTCCTTCCTCCATTTCGATTTTAAACAATTCCGCCGTATACTCATCTGCACCCTTCACGTAAATTTGTATTCTCTTTTCCCCGTATCCCAAAGAATCTTTCGGGTTCATTCCTTCCGGACGAACATAGGGAACAAAAAATGCACATTCACTAACCGCCTCCACAACAGAATGTTTTCTCAACCTCTCACACAAACCTCTCATCATCTTTTCCGTTTCTTCCGGTGTAAGTGAATCCCCATCCAATTTACTCTCCGTTCCAAAGCATAATACATTTTCCGTATCCAGCATTCCAGGGGTATAATATCGAGATAAAGTTTTACCCGAATTCACGAAACAAAACAACAAAACGATAAAAACCACAACTTGCTCCACAAACATCCCTCCGTATTTCCTTTTTTGATTCCAAAATAAAGTAAAAATATGAACCATCATTTCACGCCTCCTTTCAACATATCCGTTATCGGGTATTTCACAACCCAATAGGCCGGTAGGCCACCGGAAATAATAGAAAATAACAGAGATAAAGGCAGAACCTCTCCAAAGATCACACCGAGATTCATATCCGCCAAAATAGTCTGAGCCCCAAGAATCATGTTTTCAAAAAGTAATTTATCGAAAAATTGACACAAGGGAACAAACAAAATAATACCCAACAATGTTCCCCCAATTACCAATATGACATTCTCCACTAATATTTCAAAGAAAACTAAATTCTGTTGTGCCCCTAACGCCCGTTTTATACCAATTTCAACAACCTGTATATTTGTATTTGCCAAACTTAAAAGAATAATATTCAATATTGGAATTGCCAGCAACAACAAGATCACCCCCAACACGCCTATCACCCAAAAATCACCTCCCAAAAACTCGGATCGAACTTCCTGTACCGTACGTATAGGCTCAGCCAAGTTATTAACATTCACATGTTTCATCTCTGCAACACGATTTACGGCATGAGTCACCATCTTTTTAGCGTTTTCCATATCTGCCTCTTCCGGGAACAAAATAAAAGTATTCACCCAATCATTACCCGATACCCCCCGGTCAAAATGTTCGGGAAGCCACAAGGAAAGATTACCATCCTGTGCAAATAATGAAACATTAGCAACCACCCCGATAATCTGATACTCGTTTCCTTGAAAATATAACTTTTCTCCAATCACGCTCTCTTTCGTAAAGTACGTTTTTGCAATCCCTTCATTCACAACTACCCACCGATCACGTGCCTCCTGCTCTGTAAAAGGACGCCCTTGCACGAAATCAAACTGAAACACGTTCCAATAATTGTAATCCGTATAGACAGCCATGCTCATGCCAAACTGACCGTTAGTACGAATATTGCCCGCTTCATCATGATAACAAGTATAATTCTCGTATCCCTTCAATTGTCCCATTAATAATTGTACATCTTTTCGGTTCCATCGGTTCGTAAAATTATTCCCCCTTTCATCTAATATATAAGTTGGAACCTCTATGATTCTCTCGGCATGAAAAGCCGGGGGCATATTCCCACGTACGACATGAACAATTTGCAATAATATCGTGATAAATACAAACGTCAGCATCGTCCCGAACACGCAAAACCCAGCATACGCCTTATGACGTACGATATTATACCAGATTGGCTTGAAATATATTCTTATCCTTTCCATATGCTTTCCGAATTCTGCATAAACAAGCCAAACGTACCGACCACGCAAAACAAAGCGTACACCCTATTATGCCTGATACTACACAACGCTAATCTTAAATAATTCTTCCATTTATCCATAATCTTTTTATTTATTATTCCTCCCGCATCGCTTCCACGGGATTCACCCGTGCCACTTTATAAGCCGGCCACCAAGCACTAAACACCGAGAACAAAATCATCACCAAGCA
>ENA-UEQW01000393-UEQW01000393.1-human-gut-metagenome-genome-assembly--contig:-NODE-393-length-42197-cov-12.184782_pt1 | contig 42197 bp, 43 predicted proteins | sample MGYA00242947_ERZ507947 | MGnify/ENA primary metagenome ERZ507947 (study PRJEB26167, sample SAMN06115421) | human gut metagenome | host: Homo sapiens | place: China:Guizhou | collected 2015-03-17... | reverse complement strand
CTCGGCCTTTTGGGTATCTCGATCTTATAATTCCAAGCCCTGTATCGCGTTCTCATACAGGAATGTGTTCAGCGGCGCGGCCTCGGCGGTGTTGTAGTAGTTCAGCAGCGCTTCGTTGAACTGCTCCATGTTTTGATCGCGAATGGTCAGGACGCCCGCCCCGGCTTGGAGCAGGATCTTGTTTGCCAGCGTCAGACTGGTGCGCTTGTTGCCGTCCCAGAAGAGCTGCCCGCGCGTACCCCAGCAAAAGGTCGTCAACGCCTTTTCTGTAGCCGAGGTATCGGCGGCAAGGATCGCGGCCAGCTCTGCCCGGACAGCTGCTTCCTGCGGCACAGGCGGCGTGTAGTCCGTGCCGGAAATGGCCACGCTGCCGGTGCGCAGTTTGCCCCATTCCAGCGCTTCGTTGCGGGCAATGAACTCGTTCAGCTTGCAGAGATATTCCAGCGTGACCGGCTCGTTGATCGAACCCATCAGAAAGCGCCAGGCGTCACGCATATTCAAAATCGCCTGGATATCGTCGAGCTGCACACCGGGAACGTTGACGCCCCCCAGAATGGTCTTGGTCTGCGGGAAGGTCACGGCGCGGTTTTCCATCTTCATTCCGCAATAGACGTTTTCGTCCCACTTTTTCTTTGCGAGGAAACGGCTCTGCTCCGGCGTCAGATGGTATCGGTCAGCGTAGGTCATTCTGCTTCACCGTCCTTTGATCCTTCGGCGCGAAGAAGATACTGCTGAAGCTCCAGCACCCACGCCGGGCGGAGATCGCCGACAAGCAGCAGCTCGCCGTTTTTGTACTCTGCGACCTCGACAAAGCCGTTGTCATTGTCGAAGAAATGCGCCTCGTCGCAGTACGGCAGCACCTTCGACACGGCCTCCCAACGGCCCGCAAAACGGCGTAAGACATCTTCCGTGCCGATGTTATGCCCGCCGCGCTTCACACGGTTTGCGATGCGTGCAAGGCTCTCCTCCGGCGTGTCAAGGCCGACATAAAACAACCGGACGGTATAACCGTCCTGCTTGGCTCTGGCCGCAGTCTGTGCTGTGCGGAAGCCGGACAGCGTGGATTCCTGCGTAAAGGAAACGCCCTTGCACAGGCAATCGTCCATGCGCCGGATCGCCATTTTAGCGCCCTCAAGCGGGCTGACGCCTGCAAGCGCCGTGATGCGGTCAACATCCACGATCACGCCCAGATCATTGCGCTGTGCCCGCAGAACGCCGGTCAGACTGCTTTTGCCCGTGCCGTTCACGCCGCCGATGATGGTATAAACCTTCATTCTGCGTCACCGCCCTTTTCTTCCGTATACTCCAGTATGTCTCCCGGCTGGCATTGCAGCAGCTTGCAGATCGTCGCAATGTTCATCCATGAAACAAGTTCTCCGTGGCGGAGCTGCTGGAGTGTCGCTTGCCCCATAAGTTTTTCGTTGCGAATCCGCGTCGAGCTATACCCTGCCGCTTTCAGCGCCGCAAGAATGTCAATCTTGTAACCTACCGGCATATTCTGCGCCTCCTTTTGAAAATCATTCAGGCAATCTGGCATTGACTTTTTTCCCATTGTTTATATTATAGCGCAAGAAAGCACATGTATCAAGTGCAAAATTTCACAGAAATAGCACCTAAAATATGTGCAATTCATCGATAGACAGCACATAATTTAGGTGCTATAATTAAGACAGTCAAGGGGAACAAACGAAAACAGTTCAGACACCGGCAGAAGATGGATAAAGAACATCTACAAGAGCTGGGAAGGATCAGCAAAATGCAGCAAGGCTCACGAGATCAGTTGAAGGCCCCCAGCCGCCGGAGTTCCCCAGAATAAAGAAAAGCGCTCCCGGAGGCCGTGGAAAGCAAGCCGGAAGCGCAGCCGAAAAGGGCTGCTTGCAGTATAGCACAGCCCGCCGAAAAAGGAAAGGGGCTTTACCAATGAGCAACACAGAAATTCAGAGCAAGGTCAACGAACTGCGTGAGCTGCGCCGCATGGCCGACGAGCTGGCAGCTGAGATCGAGAGCATTCAGGACGCGATCAAGGCACATATGACCGCTATTGACGCTGACACGCTGACGGGTGCGGATTACAAGATCACATGGAAGGCCGTGACCAGCAGCCGCTTTGACAACACGGCGTTCAAGAAGGCCATGCCGGAGCTGGCCGAGCGCTTCACCAAGTCCGCCACAAGCCGCCGCTTTATTGTGGCGTAAGAGAGGACAGCGGGCGGGTCTTCCCGCCCGCACCTCAGACAGGCTTGTGAGCCGGAAAGAAATTAAACATGGAAAGGATCATAACCGCCGCCGGTGTGCGCGCTGCGTGGCGCAGCATGAGCGGCGAGGAACAATATATCGTCTTGCAGAAAATGGCGTGGACGGTTCGCAGAGGCGGCAGCAAGCGCGGTGCGGAGTGGATACAGACGCAGGACGATGCAATGACTGTGGCGGCCGAAGCGTGGCTTCGAATGGACGCAGCGCTGGAACGCAACGAACGGGCCGAAGAACCGCGAACGCTCAAATTAATCATGTATTGCGCTTGTGCGCAGGCCGCAAATACCATCAGCCGCAGAGAAAAGCGTCATGACGGCCACTCCGTCAGCATGACCGCAGAGGCCGGTGAAATGGCTGGCCTTTTCGATAGGAATGCCGCCAATGTATCGCCTGCACCCGCTCCGGAGGAAACCGCCATACGGCGGGATCTTCTCGCCCTGCTCCTGCAAACGGACGAAGAACGCCGCATCGCCGGGCGCATAGCTGAGGGCTTGAGTGTCCGGGAAATCGCCGCCGCGCTGGGTATGAGCAAATCGGCAGTCCAGCGCCGCATTGACCACATTAGAAATCGCGCTCGCCTTCTGGCAAGCGCATAATAGAAAGGATGAATAATATGGAAAACAAGGAACTGAAAGAATTCAAGGAAATCCTGCACGAGGTCAAAGATCCTGACCGCTTTGAAAAATTCCTGCTCTTCTGCATGGAGCGTCTGGAGCGCGGTGAAGCGGTTTCGGACATCTGGAACGCATGGAATGCTGGGCCGCATAGCAGCGGCCAGTCAGCGCACCCCGCTTTGGCGGCGGGAGCCTAAAAAGGGAAAATCAGCTGAGAGAGGAGGAGCAATCCTCCTCTTATTTTTTCTGTCTGCGGGACAGAACCCGAAAACGCAGCAGATATAATTAAGACCCAAATAAGAAACGGAGGGAATCTATGAATCAGGACACACACCTTTACATCGAAGTGAATCAGAAGCACGGGCATGGGTATCAGGTGCATATCCTCATTGACGGCATTGTCGATACCACAATGGCCGATGAGCCGTTCAGCCTGTATGACGCGCTTGGCGGCGCACAGCTCACGCTGGAAGCCGTAAACAAAGAGCGCGGGACAAATTACCTGCTGCCTGACGTGCTGCTGGTGAGCCGCGAGGCGGCGGAAGCGGAACGGCGTACCGATTTTCTGAGCGCAAAGCTCCTGCGGGATAACGGCGGCAGCTCCGGCCCGTGGCTGACGATCCGGGGCAAGCAGCAGCCGGAAGGCTGCATTGCGGCCTGTGAAGCGATATGCCTCGCCTATGCCGCTGCGCGGGAAGATCACAAGCCGAAAGGGAACGATGTCTGCATGGCCTTCTGCCGGCACCTTGCGGCCAAGCGCTACGGTAGCAATGCGTCAGAACTCTACAACACTCTCATGCGCCAGCCGACGACCGACATGGGCTATGCATGGATCAGGCGGGCGTTTCAGGCCGTTGACATTGGCGCAGAAGAGATCCAGCAGTGGTTTTCTGCGGAATAAAGCAAAGCTTAAAATCTACCGGAAAAGGAGCAAACAAAATGGATAAATTACAGGTAATCAATCATAACAGCATCGACGCCGTAGACAGTCGTGAAGTCGCGGAAATGATTGGGAAGCAGCACGCGCACCTTATGCGGGACATCAAGGGATATGCAGACATCATCGAAAACTCCAACGAATCCAGATTTGGATTGGTTGATTTCTTCATCCCGTCAACCTATACAGACGGCAAAGGCGAGACGCGCCCGTGCTACCTTATCACGCGCAAAGGCTGTGATTTTATAGCAAGCCGAATGAGCGGGAAAAGAGGCGTTCAGTTCTCTGCCAGATATGTTTGCGCTTTCGATGCTATGCGGAAGCAGGCAGACGCGGCGCAGATGGAGATCATGCTCCGCATGGAAAGCTGCAAAATTCAGAAAGCAAGGCTGCTGCGTGAGATGGCGCAGCAATATCAGGGCGGACCATTTGAACAAACGCTGAATGCCTGCGCCGCACAGATCATTTGCGGCGGTGAGGTCATTCCGCTGCCGAAGTCCCCCTATGCTCTGCACACGGCGGGAGAAATCGGCAAGGCGCTCGGGATCACAGCGAATCATGTCGGGCGGATCGCAAACCAATACGGCCTGAAAAAGTCCGAATATGGCGAATGGGTGTTGGATGTCGCAGCACATTCTGCAAAAACGGTGAGAACGTTCCGATATTATGAATCTGTCATTCCGATCATAAAGGACAAGCTGCGAGAAGAAGGCAGGCTTTAAGGAGAGAATGGCAAAAGCGAAAATTTGTTCGTCGTTTACTGTTTACTTTTTCGCTGTTTTGTGCTAAAATAAGCATGAAGGTGAAAAGCCTTTCAATCCTTTGTGTTCCCTTGACGGGTCCCTGTGCCGGACCAGACCGGCTTAAAAAGGGCGGGCAGAGGCCAGTCAACAAATATCGCAATACGCGCTGTTTCGGTGCTTTCCTTTACGGGGATGGTATCGGAGCAGCGCTTTTTGCTTTGTTTTGCTGACTGGCTGAATCTCGCAAACATTTTATACGACGGGAGGAATGTCTTTGACAGAAGATGAGAAGATCCGAGCTGCCCGTGCGGCTTATATGCGCGATTATGCAAAAAAGCGCCGCCGAAGCAGTCAGGAGGCACGCAGCCGAGAGAAGGAATACCGTGACCGTTACTGGCTGCGAAAATTTCAGGAGATGCAGGCCGCATCAGGCGGCGGAAAGGACGGATGGAATGGAAAGACCGAATGAAGCAATTTACTGTCTGAATTTCTGGCGGAATAAATTCCACGGAAAGTCCGGCGATGAGCCGTACTTCGATGTGGTCGAGGGCGGATTTCAATCCGGCAAGAAAATGCGCGTCTATGTTGACGCGCGGCGCTTCCCGACGTGGAGCGAGTGGAAAACCGAGGCAGATAAGGCCAGAGCCTGCGCCTATGTCGGCGAATCGACGCTGCACGGCATATCCGCTCAGCGCGGCCCCTCCCTTTATGATCGAGGCGGCCCCCGCCTCTTATCTTGATCCTATTCTGTGAATCAATGTGCTTTGCCCAAGCGAATCTGAATTTCATTGGGCTGTTGCGGAGGCAAAGAACGCCGCTGAACTCAAATCTAAAAAGCTGGGGCCAAGTGAGCTTTACGCTCCGTTTTGCAACGTCCAGTATCCGCACAAAGAGGTCCCGGAATCCGAACTCAAAGCGTTCTTGCGGACAAACGGAATCGAAACCGCAAGAGCGGCGGCGGGCGGCGTATCGGGCGAAAAGACCTATGGCCCGCTCCCGGAGGATATTAAGAAGCTGCTCCGGGAAAACGGACTGGATGCGCCGGAGTGCGGCGATACACTCGGCGAACTTTTTCAAAGATGGGGGATCGAATGATTCCGCAGTGCTTTCCCTCAACCGCAGAAAATGCACCTATGAAGGAGGACGGCCCCGATGCATGTGACACATGAGCTGCTGGAGCGGGCCACACCGGTCTGCATTTCTTTCCGCTCACCATGGGGATCTATTTCCGTGGCAAAGGCGGAGGTCAGCGAAAAAATGAAGTATTTTATCTGGAAAACCGACTTTAAGAAGCGCTTCAATTGGGACGGCAGCTTCTTCGACGTCGAGGGAGAAATGCTCCGGATCACGCTCAATATGCTGCACGATGCCGGGTATTTGAGTCTACCGGAAAGCTGGAAGCCCGGAGACGAAGACGACGGACAGCCGCCAGCGTGGTTCGAGTTGAAACAGGAAGCAGAACGGCACCGCGCGGAAATCGCAGCGCAGGCCAGACAGCAGACCGCAAAAACAGCGATCTACACATTTTCCAGAGAAAACGAGGACGGCACACGGACGACAGTTCGTGTGCCGGCTGCTGATCAGACGGCGGCGCGGGAAGCGCTGAGTCAGGCGTTCCTGAACCGTGCAACGCTCTGTACGGTGCAGGACGGCGAACAATGCGAACTGTGAAACGCAAATTGCCATCGTGTGACCTCGGAAGCATTTCAAGAAAATCAAAGTAGATGCAGCGCAGGAAAATGAGCATTTTCCTGCGCTGCTTTTTTGCTTATGATCGTTTCAAATTTTCCCCTTTGTTTTCCTCTAAACGAAAAACATTTCATGTTGCTGGGTCATATGTAGTTAAAAGAAGGGCCTGGCTTTCTCACTGCTTTTCACATCTTTTCAGGTGATAAAATGAACTTTTATAGTTCGAATCTCTCCTTCCGCGCCAGGAAAAAGACCTTGAAAACACTACGTTTTCGAGGTCTTTTCTTTGCTCAAAAGCGCAGTTTTCCCCTATGTTTTCCCCTTACAGGCTGGAAGCGGCCTTTTTTGTGCTCTGAAACAGGGCTTCCATGCGGTTCGCAGAATCCCGTTTCATGCGCTCCGTTGCATGGGCGTAAACATCCAGCGTGAACGCCGCCGTCGCGTGTCCAAGGTTTTCCTGCACGATCTTCGGGCTGTCGCCCGCCTGCAGGGAACTGACAGCGAACGAATGCCCTTACGGTATAATTACGACAAACCGGAAAAGCCCCGTATATCAAGGGTTTTCGGTTATCTGGCAAGGTTTTTCATCCTTTTCCAAACCGAAAAATCGAGCCGCGAAGTAGTTATATCGTAGGGGGTGTTATAGTAACGACAAAAACTAAATACTGTTTGGGCGGGCTGTCAGCCCGTCCAAGAAATCAGGACATTTCCTCTGAAAAGAAGAAATGTCCTTTTTTTGTACCCAAAATCAGATGCCGATAGGAGGAACACGATGACTGAAAAAACAGCGCAGAAAGAACCGGGCAAAAAGCCCGCGCCATCCAAAAAGCCGAAACCGCAGCAGGAAGTAGTCGTTCAGATTCCGCTCTCCGAGCTGCATCCATTCCCGGATCATCCCTTTCAAGTGCGGGAGGATGCGTCCATGCAGGAAACCGCCGAAAGCGTCAAGGAATACGGCGTCCTCGTCCCCGCGCTGGCACGGCCACGGGAGGACGGCGGTTATGAGCTGATTGCAGGCCACCGCCGCAAACACGCCTGCGAGCTGGCTGGGCTGGCCACCATGCCCGTCATTGTCCGCGACATTGACCGGGACGCTGCCACCATCATCATGGTGGACAGCAACCTTCAGCGTGAGAACATTCTCCCCTCCGAACGCGCCAAAGCCTACAAGATGAAGATGGAGGCCATCAAGCGACAGGGCGCACGGACGGATCTGACTTCGCCGAAAATTTCGGCGAAGTTCCGCAGCGATGATGAAGTTGGTCAGGATGCCGGTGTGAGCGGAGATACCATCCGCAACTACATCGCCCTGACGCAGTTAGTCCCGGAGCTTCAGCAGATGGTGGACGAGAAGAAAATCGCCCTCAGTCCCGCTTATCAGATCGCGGCGCTGACACCCAAGGAACAAGGGCTGCTTCTGGAAACCATCGACAGCGAACAGACCACCCCCTCGCTCTCGCAGGCGCAGCGGATGAAAAAGCTCAGTCAGAGCGGCGAGCTGAACGAGGACGCCATGCTCTCCATTATGATGGAGCAGAAGAAACCGGAGAAAAACGACATCACCCTTTCCGGTGAAAAGCTCCGCAAATACTTCCCACGTTCCTACACCCCATTCCAGATCGAAAACGCCATCTTCAAATTACTGGACGCATGGCAGAAAAAGCGCCAGCGCGACCAGAGCCGATGAGCGGACAAGCAGTTTGTTTGTCTGCTATTTTCATGTCAAAAGGAGGACGCCATGTATATCAACACATTCAAATATACCCCCAAAGATGTGAGCTGCCAGCTCTGTACCGAGTATGTGAAAAAGCTGGGCTGTACCGCCCTGCGCTGCCCGTGGCTGGCCGAGCGCATCGAGGCCGGTGTGGTCGGCTACCGTGAGGCAGTCTTAGAGACATTTCCCCATGAACGCCGCCTGTTCCAGCGCCTGAACCTGCTGATCAAGCACTATCCCGGAAGCCTTTGGAGCAGTGAGCAGCATGAGCGCAGGATGCAGTATCAGTGCGCCGTGCAGGGCTATCGCCGCCGCAGAGACACCAACGCCTACTATGCGGCCATGTACCTACTGACCTCCAACGACGACATTTACCGCCGCACGGCAAACTGCTTCTGCAAGGACGGGATCGAGTTCGGCTATGCGGTGCTGAAAAACACCTCGCCGCACAACTACGCACTGTTCATGGCGGCGCGCGATCTCTGCGACAAGACGGAGGCGGTCACGATGGCGGACTTAGCGGAACCGGAGGTCATTGACCCGGAGGCGCTGCGCCTGATCGTCAACGCCACTTTGATCGCCCGCTATGGGCTTGCCGCCTTTCAGATCAGAGCGCGAGGTGCCGAATATGAACGCTGATGATTTTGTCGGCGGTCACAGCATCCTTGCGCTGGAGCGCTTTATGGACGAAACCCGCCACATGATTATTTTCGATGTCCTGTCGTGGAAATCCCCTGTGGGTGAAAAGGGCGAACGGCTGCGGCTGTTCCTCTCCGACGTGGGATATGCCAAGGCGCAGGCATCTGAGAGGCGTGGAGAAATCAAAATCCGCAAACACGCCGCCGTCATTGAGGGGCATATCCTCCCTGACCGGAAAAAGCGGCGTCACTAAAATGATTGGAGGAATTACCATGAGCAGAGTAACAGAGCTGGAAAAAGCGCTGACCACGCTGTTCCGCAAGGGTACGGAGGTCGGCTACACGGAAACGGAGATCGACGAGTTTCTGGAAAACATTGACTATCACGCCCTGCTGCAAGCCGTTTGGAACAAGGCTGAAACGGTCTATGCCTACCGTGCAGACGGCAAGAATGCGCTGAGCTTGGACTATCGCAGCTCGGAGCTGTTCAAGCAGCGAGCGACGCTTCTCTATGAGGACGTGGGCGACAGCTATATCGGCGCGGTGTTTGCTGCCCGCTCGATGGAACTGTGGCTGCTGGAGGATATGGGCTTCGCCGTCGTTGCCAAATTCAGCGTGAACGCCGGAGAAGGCGAATACGTCACCGAGTATCGCGTCTACAAGGGCAGCGATTGGGCAGACAGCGAGATTTCTCTGGATTTGGAGGACTTGGTGGCCGAGCTTGCCGCCCTGTGCGATCCCTACTACGAACACGAGCAGCCCATCTATGAGCTGTGATGTGGGAAAGGAGTGAAAACGGAGCGGCTTCCCCATGCGGGAAACCATTCAGAACGCAAACGGCAAGCAGTTTCACGCCGTCAGCCTGTCCGGTGGCAAGGACAGTACCGCCATGCTGCTTTTGATGATCGAACGGGATATGCCCATCGACATGGTGCTGTCGGCAGACACCGGCATGGAGTTCCCTGAGATGTACGAACACCTCGCCAAGCTGGACGAACATCTTTTCCGAGAGCGCGGCATCCATATTAGCACGCTGCGGCATCCCAAGGGCTTTGAATACCTGATGTTCGACGAACCCAAGCAGAAGCCCCGCAGTCTGGAAAACCGTGCAAAGCTGGGCATCCCGCCCTACGGCAACGGTTGGCCGGGAATCCGCGTCCGCTGGTGTACCGGGCAGCTCAAAACGCACCTCATCACCAAGGAGGTCAACCGGCTCAAAGGCGAGCTGGGCGCGATCCACTATGTCGGTATCGCCGATGATGAAGCGTGGCGCTGCAAGGATGAGCGGTATCCCCTCGTGGAATGGGGCATCACGGAGGCGCAGGCGCTCCAAGCCTGTTACGACCGTGGCTTTGACTTCGGCGGGCTGTATGAGATTTACCACCGTGCGTCCTGCTGGTGCTGCCCGTTCCAGCGTATCGACGAGCTGCGGAAGCTGCGAAAGCATCACCCGGAGCTGTGGGAAAAGCTGCTGGAGCTGGATCGCCGTGCGCTGGCGCAGTTCGGCACCGGCCCGCTGGGACAGTTCAAGCAGAACTGGAGCGTAAAGCGGCTGGATACGCGGTTTGCCGAGGAGGACGGCCAAACAGGTTGACTGCCCTGCGGAAAGGATTGAAGCAATATGGCTGTATTTCGCGTTGAACGAACGCGGGATTACACGGTGATGTGCAACCATCACCTGAAAGACAGCAATCTTTCCCTGAAAGCCAAGGGGCTGCTCTCCATGATGCTCTCCCTCCCCGACGAGTGGAACTACACCACGCGGGGGCTGGCTGCGATCTGCAAGGAGGGCGTGGACGCCATCGGGAAAACGCTCAAGGAGCTGGAGCTGGCGGGCTACATCATCCGCCGTCAGCTTCGCGGCAAGGACGGGCGCATTTCCGACACGGAGTACACCATCTTCGAGAAGCCCCGACAGCCCTCTCCACCGGATACGACTTTACCAGATACGGAAAACCCGTATCTGGATAACCCGGATACGGAGGCACCGGATACGGATAATCCCGCGCAATTAAATACTAAGAAATCTAATACTCAAAAATCAAATACTGATCTATCAAGCACTCATTCATTCTTTCTGCCTGCGGCGGACGGAATGACGGACGGATTTGAGAAAAAAGCGGAGATCAGAGAGCAAATCGAATACGACATTCTCTGTCAGAAGTATGACCGGATGCAGCTTGATGAGCTGGTGGAGATTATGCTGGAGGTCGCTATGAACCGCAGCCCCACAGTCAAGATCGGGCGGGATGCGGAGTATCCCACCGGCTTCGTCCAACAGCGCTTTGAAAAGATTACCTCCATGCACATCGAAAAGGTCATGGACGGTATCCGCGAGAACACCACCCGCGTTTGGAACACGAAAGCCTATCTCATGGCGGCGCTGTTCAATTCCGTTTCCACCATCGACAACCACTATGCCATGCTGGTCAATCACGATTTTCACGGCGGCCCCTAAAGGCCGTCATTTTTCATGCCCGATTCCGGGAGAAAGGATTTGATACCGATGAAACGCCCCCTTGCCTACATCACCGCTCCGTGGAGCGAGAACGAGTTTGAGAACACCGAAAATGCCGCCAAGTATTGCAGGGCGGTCTATGACGCGGGCTTTTCGCCCGTCTGCCCCACGCTGTTTCTGCCGCTGTTCCTGCGCGATGAGATTCCGCAGGAGCATAAGGACGGCATCGACATGGCGCGGGAGTATCTGCGCCGCGCTCGTGTGCTGGTGGTTTGCGGCAGCATCGTGGATGAAAGCGTGAAAAACGACATCGCCGTGGCCGAGCGCCTGCGGATCACCGCCACCACGCTGGACGGCATCCTGACCGTCAAGGGACAGGGGCGCAGAAATGAATAAGCATCTTCTGCACCGGCTGGTGGTTCCGCCTTAGTGTCCCGGCATTCTCCCTGCAAATCGAAGGAAAGGAGCGTGATAAGTCATGCAGGAAGAAGTTGAACAGAGAATTGTATCCCTGATGATCTCCTGCGGAAAGCTGGGTGAACAGGAATTTCGCAAGGCCGTTGCCAAGCTGCTGGAGCAGCTAAAAAACGGCCATCAGAAGCATCAGTACAGCAAGGCCAATCCCCACGGGAAAATGACCGTCAAGCAGCTTGCCGCCAAGGATAAGGGATTGCAGAGCATTGAAGTCACCGATCAGAATATCGGCTCATTCAACCGGATTGCCCGGAAGTATGGCATTGACTTCGCTCCATTCAAGGTCAAGGGCGAAAAGCGATACATGGTGTTCTTCAAAGCGCCGGACGCCGACGCCATGACCGCCGCGTTCAAGGAATATACCGCCAAGCAGGTCAGAAAGGCGGAGCGCCCCTCGGTGCTGGAAAAGCTGCAACACTTCAAGTCGCTCATTCAGGCGGCTGTGGTGGACAGGACAAAGCGGAAGGAGCTGGAACGATGAAGCAAGTCAACGTCAAAAAGCTCATTCTTCCCAATATTCCGTATGTGTTCATCGCACTGCTGGCCACCAAGGTCAGCGAGGCGGTGCGGCTGGCTCCCGGTTCAGACGCTTCCACGAAGCTCCTGAACATTATGACCGGCCTGAACACGGCGTTTCACTCCCTTGTCCCCAGCTTTCATCCCATTGACCTGTGTGTGGGCGTTGCCGCCGCCATCGCCATTCGGCTGGCGGTCTATATCAAGGGCAAAAACGCCAAGAAATTCCGCAAAAATCTGGAGTACGGCAGCGCCCGTTGGGGAAACGCGGAGGACATCAAGCCCTACGTCGATCCCGCATTTGAGAACAACATCATTCTCACGCAGACGGAGCGGCTGACGATGAATAGCCGCCCCAAAAACCCGAAAACGGCGCGGAACAAAAATGTCCTGATCGTCGGCGGCAGCGGTTCGGGCAAGACCCGCTTTTGGTTGAAGCCCAATCTGCTGCAATGCACCTCAAAAACCTATCCCACCAGCTTCGTCGTCACCGATCCCAAAGGGGACATCGTGGTTTCCTGCGGCCATGCGCTGCAAAAGAACGGGTATCAGATCAAAATTCTCAATTCCCTGAACTTCAAGAAGTCCATGCACTACAACCCGTTCGCCTACATCCACTCGGAAAAGGACATTTTGAAGCTGGTCACGACGCTGATCGCCAACACCAAGGGCGAGGGCAAAGCCGGTGACGATTTCTGGGTGAAAGCGGAAACGCTGCTCTACACCGCTCTCATCGGCTACATCCACTATGAAGCGCCGATGGAGGAACAGAACTTCTCCACGCTCATTGAATTTATCAATGCGATGGAGGTGCGCGAGGACGATGAGGACTTCAAAAATCCGGTGGACTTGATGTTCGACGAGCTGAAAAAGCGCAAGCCAGACCACTTCGCCGTCCGTCAATATGCCAAATTCAAGCTAAGTGCCGGCAAGACCGCGAAAAGCATACTAATTTCCTGCGGCGCACGGCTTGCGCCCTTTGACATTCAGGAGCTGCGGGAACTGACGGCCTATGACGAGCTGCAACTGGACACGCTGGGCGACCGGAAAACCGCCCTGTTCATCATCATGTCCGACACGGATGATACCTTTAACTTTCTCATTTCCATGTGCTATACCCAGCTTTTCAATCTGCTTTGCGAAAAGGCAGATGATGTGTACGGCGGACGCTTGCCGGTTCATGTCCGCTGCCTCATTGACGAGGCTGCAAATATCGGCCAGATACCGCGACTTGAAAAGCTGGTTGCGACGATCCGTTCCAGAGAAATCTCCTGCTGCCTTGTCTTGCAGGCACAGAGCCAGCTCAAAGCCCTGTATAAAGACAGCGCGGATACGATCATCGGCAACATGGACTGTTCCATCTTTTTGGGTGGAAAGGAACCCGGTACGCTGAAAGAGCTGGCGGCGGCGCTGGGCAAGGAAACCATCGACAGCTATAACACCGGCGAGAGCCGTGGCCGCGAGGTTTCCCATTCGCTGAACTATCAGAAATTGGGCAAGGAGCTGATGAGCGTAGATGAGCTTGCCGTGCTGGATGGCGGCAAGTGCATCTTGCAGCTTCGCGGCGTCCGCCCGTTTCTGTCCAACAAATATGATCTCACCAAGCATCCCCTCTACCGCTACACAGCGGATTATGACAAGAAATACGCCTTTGACATAGAGCGTTTTCTGTCCCATCGCCTCAAGCTCAAGCCGGATGATACAGTTGAGGTGTATCAGGCAGACCTTTCCGGTGAACCTGTCGCCTGACGGCGGCAGCCTGTTTTGACAACGACTCGATGAAACTTCGTGGAAGAAATGTACCCTCCAAAATCTAAAACATATTTTTCGGAGGTACTATTTATGGCTTTCTTTAATTCTGCTGTTGGTGTTCTTCAGACCCTCGTTGTGGCGCTGGGCGCTGGCCTCGGCATTTGGGGCGCAATCAATCTGCTGGAGGGCTACGGCAACGACAACCGTGCGATGCGTTCCTGACTGAAAAGGTCAGGCACAGGTCGAAGGACGAATGAAGTCCAAAACCTTGGAGAACTGATATTTCGATGGATGAAATGAGGGGGTAACGCCCCGAAGCGTCCACACTAATACTCCGACTGGCATAGGTGCGCAACCGCCGATTGTCAGAAGCTCGGTGAAGTCGGCAGAGAGATGCCGTAGTTTTGGCTGCAAGGCTGAAATCGAAAGCTGTCCAGAGGTGGATAGCGCATCCTATATGCCGGGTGTCAGCCGCACATGGTTAGTATGTATGGAAATACTGACGAACTTCTGAATGTACAAGTCTAAACGTTGATACCATCGAAACGGTGGTACTCCTTATACGGAGGTATTCGTGGACAAGTAAAAATGGTTGTTATGAAAGTCCATGTGCCGTTACAGGCGGCACGATTCGTAAAGAATTGAATACAGGCTTAGAGGAAGAACCTAAATGCGGCCCATGATAGAAATATCGGAACGCAGGAAGCTGAAAACATTTAGCCTGTTGCAAGGCTGCGAGATGGTGGATGGGAATACCTTCGTGAGAAGGCAATAACCATTCTTTGTTTCAGTGAAAGTAGTGGCGTAGTACCTATGAAGCCGTGAAAAAGTAAACGGTGGAGGAAAGGCCACAAGTCGAATTTGGCAAAAGAAGCACACACAAAGTGTCGCAAGCCCTGTATGACCAAATTCGATGGAACGCCGTGTGCGGTGAAAGCTGCACGCACGGTGTGGAGCCGGGGAAAAGCTGGAGATCATATCAAATGCTTACCTATGGCTATCTGGCGCCAAATCTCAGGGCATGAAGCAGCTTATGGCGGGCGGCGGCGTGGCGCTGATCGGCATTACCCTCGTGCCGCTGCTGTCCGGTCTGTTCGGCTAATCGGCAGCTCGTTTGCTTCCCGTAAATCCACGGAGGGTGCCGCTTTCGGGCGGCATCCTCCCGAAAGGAGGGCAACCCTATGGATTTCTTATGGGATAAGATCACGGAATGGCTGAAAGAAATGCTCATCGGCGGTATCGTGAGCAATCTGTCCGGGATGTTCGATGCGACCAATCAAAAGGTTGCCGAGATCTCCGGTCAGGTGGGCTTATCACCGCAGGCATGGAACGGCAGCATTTTCAGCATGATACAAAACCTGTCGGAAACCGTGATCGTCCCCATCGCAGGCGCAATTCTCGCCTTTGTGATGACGCTGGAGCTGATCCAGCTCATTACCGACAAAAATAACCTCAACGACATGGACACATGGATATTCTTCAAGTGGGCGTTCAAGTCCGCTGCCGCTGTCCTGATCGTAACAAACACATGGACGATTGTGATGGGCGTGTTCGATGCCGCCCAAAGCGTCGTTGCCAGCGCCTCCGGGCTGATTATCGGCGACACCAGCATCAACATTTCAAGCGTCATGGTGGGCATTGAGGATCGGCTGATGGAAATGGAGCTGGGGCCGCTGTTCGGTCTGTGGTTCCAGTCGCTGTTCGTTGGCATTACCATGTGGGCGCTGACCATCTGCATTTTCATTATCACATTCGGAAGAATGATTGAAATATATCTCGTCACCTCTGTTGCCCCCATTCCGATGGCGACCATGATGGGCAAGGAATGGGGCGGCATGGGACAGAACTACATCCGTTCCCTGCTGGCGCTGGGCTTCCAAGCATTTCTCATCATCGTCTGCGTTGCCATCTACGCCGTTCTGGTGCAGAACATCGCGCTTGTGGATGACATCATCTACGCCATCTGGACTTGCATGGGCTACACGGTGCTGCTGTGCTTCTGCCTGTTCAAAACGAGCAGCCTTGCCAAGTCTGTGTTCAATGCACATTAACGGGGGTGATACCATGCTGACACTCACGCCTGTTACCCTTGCAACAGCGAACGCATTTGTCAATGCGCATCACCGGCACCATAAGGCAACTGCTGGGCATAAGTTTTCCATCGGCTGTGCCAAGGATGGAGAGCTTGTCGGTGTTGCAATCGTAGGCCGTCCTGTGAGCCGGTATCTGGATGATGGCTGGACATTGGAGGTCAATCGCCTTTGCACCACCGGTGAGAAGAACGCTTGCAGCATCCTTTATGCCGCATCCGCGCGGGCGGCAAAGGCAATGGGATACCGCAAGATCATCACCTATACGCTGGATAGCGAGAGCGGCAGCAGTCTCCGCGCCGCTGGCTGGAGCTGCGCAGGTTTGGCAGGCGGCAAATGCTGGACAGGCAGCCGCAAGCCCACCTCTGCCTTGTACCCAGCGCAGATGAAGCTTCGATATGAAAAGCTCTTGTAAAGGGGGATTTCTATGGCCTATGTCAATGTCCCAAAGGACTTAACCAAAGTAAAAACCAAGGTGCTGTTCAACCTCACGAAACGGCAGCTCATTTGTTTCGGAAGCGGCGCACTCATCGGCGTACCACTTTTCTTTTTGCTCAAGGGCAGCATCGGTACCAGCCCCGCCGCAATGGTGATGATGGTGGTGATGATCCCGGCTATGCTGTTCGCCATGTATGAAAAGAACGGTCAGCCGTTGGAGGTCGTCATCCGCAACATCTACCGCGTGTGTTTCCAGAGGCCAAAGCAGCGCCCGTATAAGACCAACAATTTCTATGCCGTTCTGGAGCGGCAAAACCAGTTAGACCGGGAGGTGTATCAAATTGTCCGAAAAGAAAAAGCTGACCCGCGCTGAACGAAAACAGATCGAAGCCGCCATCGCAAGAGCGAACCGAACGGATAAGAAAGAAAAATCGGCGCAGGACAGCATCCCGTATCAGCGTATGTGGCCGGACGGTATTTGCCGTGTGACCGACACGCGCTACACCAAAACGATCCAGTATCAGGACATCAACTACCAGCTCTCGCAGAACGAGGACAAGACCGCCATCTTTGAAGCGTGGTGCGATTTTCTGAACTACTTTGACAGCTCCGTGCAATTCCAGCTTTCCTTTGTGAACCTCTCGGCTTCACAGGAAACCTTTGCACGGAGCATTTCTATTCCGCCCTGCGGGGACGAGTTTGACGGCATCCGCGCCGAGTACGCCGGTATGCTGCAAAATCAGCTTGCCCGCGGCAACAACGGCCTCATTAAGACCAAATATCTCACGTTCGGCGTTGAGGCCGACAACCTCCGCGCTGCCAAGCCCCGTTTGGAGCGCATCGAAACCGATCTTCTGAACAACTTCAAGCGGCTGGGCGTTGTGGCTGCGCCGCTGAACGGCTTTGAGCGCCTGCACGTCATGCACGACATTCTGCGGATGGACGAGCAGGAGCCGTTCCGCTTTTCGTGGGACTGGCTGGCTCCCTCCGGGCTGTCCACCAAGGACTTTATCGCGCCCAGCTCCTTTGAGTTCAAGACCGGCAGGATGTTCCGCATGGGCAAAAAGCTGGGTGCAATCAGCTTCGTGCAGATTCTGGCACCGGAGCTGAATGACCGGATGCTGGCGGATTTTCTGGATATGGAGAGCAGCGTCCTCGTCAATCTCCATGTGCAGTCTGTGGATCAGGTCAACGCCATCAAGACCGTCAAGCGCAAGATCACCGATCTCGACAAGTCCAAAATCGAGGAACAGAAGAAGGCCGTCCGTGCAGGGTACGACATGGACATCATTCCAAGCGACCTTGCCACCTACGGCGCGGAGGCCAAGAAGCTGTTGCAGGATTTGCAGTCCCGCAATGAGCGAATGTTCCTGCTGACCTTCCTCATTCTCAATACGGCAGACACGCCCCGGCAGCTTGACAACAACATCTTCCAGACCTCCAGCATCGCGCAGAAATATAACTGCGCGCTGACCCGGCTGGACTTTCAGCAGGAGGAAGGACTGATGAGCAGTCTCCCGCTGGGGCTGAATCAGATCGAGATTCAGCGGGGCTTGACCACCTCCAGCGTAGCGATCTTCGTCCCCTTCACCACGCAGGAGCTGTTCCAGAACGGTTCGGAGGCGCTGTACTACGGCATCAACGCCCTTTCCAACAACCTCATCATGGTAGACCGGAAGCTGCTGAAAAATCCCAACGGTCTGATTTTAGGCACTCCCGGCAGCGGCAAGTCGTTTTCGGCAAAACGTGAGATCACCAATGCGTTTCTCATCTGCCCCAAGGATGACATCATCATCTGTGACCCGGAGGGCGAATATACACCGCTGGTGGAGCGTTTGCACGGTCAGGTCATTAAGCTGTCGCCCACCGGCAAGGGCTACGACGGTTCGCCCTGCTATATCAATCCAATGGACTTGAATCTGGATTACAGCGACGATGATAACCCGCTGAGCCTGAAATCCGACTTCATTCTGTCGCTGTGCGAGCTGATCGTCGGCGGCAAGGATGGGCTTGCCCCTGTGGAAAAGACCATCATCGACCGCTGCGTTCGCATCGTCTACCGGGACTACCTCAATGACCCGAAACCGGAGAATATGCCGCTGCTGGAGGACTTGTATAACGCCCTCCGTGCGCAGGATGAAAAGGAAGCGCAGTACATCGCCACCGCTTTGGAAATCTACGTCACCGGTTCTCTGAATGTGTTCAACCATCACACGAACGTGGATGTGAACAGCCGCATTGTCTGCTACGACATCAAGGAGCTGGGCAAGCAGCTTAAGAAAATTGGGATGCTCGTTGTCCAAGACCAAGTGTGGAACCGCGTGACCATCAACCGCGCCGCCCATAAAACGACCCGCTACTATCTTGACGAGTTCCATCTTCTTTTGAAGGAGGAACAGACGGCTTCGTACAGTGTCGAAATCTGGAAACGCTATCGCAAATGGGGCGGCATCCCCACCGGGATCACGCAAAATGTCAAAGACCTGTTATCCAGCCGCGAGGTTGAGAACATTTTTGAGAACAGCGATTTCATCTATATGCTCAATCAGGCCGCTGGCGACCGGCAGATTCTCGCAAAGCAGCTCAACATTTCGCCGCATCAGCTTTCTTATGTGACCCACTCCGGCGAGGGCGAGGGGCTGCTGTTCTACGGCAACACGATCCTGCCCTTCATTGACCACTTCCCGAAGGACACCGAGCTGTACCGCGTCATGACCACCAAACCGCAAGAGGTGGCGTCGGCATGAAAAGAGAACCGCGTTTACAGTTTTCCGACGCCGATCTTGCCGAGCCGAAGCTGAAAAAGCCCATCAAGCGGGTGAAAAAAGCGGAGGCCAAGGCGGATAAGGCGCAGGCGAAAATCCCCAAGAAAACCGTGGTCAAAAAGGAACGCGGCTTTGATCCGGCCACCGGCAAGGTCAAAACGCAGCTCCGTTTTGAGGAAGTGGATAAGAAAAAGCCGCCCTCAAAGCTGACCCATGCCGTGCAGGATGCCCCCGCCAACCTCATTCTCTCTCAGGTTCACCGGGAGGTGCGGCAGAGCGAGGATGACAATGTGGGTGTAGAGGCCGCGCACAAGATGGAGCAAACCGTGGAGAGCGGCGGGCGGCTGGTGCAGTCTGCCCACCGCGCCCATCAGCTCAAGCCTTATCGTGCTGCCATCCGTGCAGAGAAAAAGCTGGAACGAGCCAATCTTGACGCGCTCCAGAAGAAAGCAGAGATCGACAGCCCCACCAGCAATCCCGTTTCCAAATGGCAGCAGAAGCAGGCAATTAAGAAGCAGTATGCCGCTGCCAAGCACAATCAGGCGGCGCAGACTACGGCAAAGGCGGCAGAGAATACCGCCAAGGCCGCGAAAAAAGCCGCTGAAAAGGCTGAGAAAGCGGGCAACTATGTGTGGGAACACCGGCGCGGCTTTGCCATTGCCGCCGCAATTCTGCTGATGCTGGCATTTCTGCTCAACGGCCTGTCCTCCTGCTCGGTGATAATGGATGGCGTCGGCTCCGGGATCGCGGCCAGTACCTATCCGTCGCAGGACGCCGATATGCTGGGCGCGGAAGCGCAGTATTGCGAAATGGAGGCAGAGCTTCAGCGCTACCTCGACACCTACGAAAGCACCCATGACTACGATGAGTACCACTTTGATCTGGACACCATCGAGCATGACCCCTATGTACTCATTTCCATAATTACGGCGCTGTATCAAGGGGAATGGACGCTGGATGAGGTGCAGGGTACGCTCCAGATGCTCTTTGACCGCCAGTACATCTTGACCGAGGATGTGGTGGTGGAAACCCGCTACCGCACGGAAACCGACACATGGACGGACGCGGACGGCAACACCCATACGGACACCTATCAGGTGCCGTATGACTACTACATCTGCACGGTCACGCTGGAAAACTTCAATCTCTCCCATGTTCCCGTTTACATTATGAGCGAAGAACAGCTCGGAATGTACGCCACCTATATGGCCACCCTCGGCAACCGTCCCGACCTGTTCCTCGGTTCAGGCTACATCGGCAAGTATGTGGAGGGCAGCTATACCGACTACGACATTCCCCCGGAGGCGCTGGACGATGAGGTATTTGCCGCCATCATCAAGGAAGCGGAAAAGTATCTCGGCTACCCCTACGTTTGGGGCGGCAGCAGTCCCTCCACCTCGTTTGACTGTTCGGGCTTCGTCAGTTGGGTCATCAATCATTCCGGTTGGGATGTGGGCAGACTGGGCGCGCAGGGACTTTGCAATATCTGTACGCCTGTATCCTCTGCTAACGTCAAGCCGGGCGATCTGGTGTTTTTCACCGGAACGTATGATACCCCCGGTGTCAGCCATGTGGGTATCTATGTTGGCAACAATATGATGATCCACTGCGGAGATCCGATCTCTTATGCAAACTTAAATTCAAGCTATTGGCAGTCCCATTTCTACCGTTATGGGCGCTTGCCGTAAAGGAGAGTGAACGATATGAACCCGAAAATTATGAAGCTCCGTGGAGAGCTGGAGAAGAACAAAGGCAAAATCTCTGATCTGCAAGGCCGCAACCGCGAGCTGGAAAAGCAGATTCGTGAGCTGGAGGACACCGACATCATCGGCATGGTGCGTGAGAACGGCATGACGATGGAGCAGTTTGCCGAGCTGTTCCGCCGTATGCAGGCCGCGCCTGCACCGGCCACTTTGGAAAAGGAGGCGTTGAACCATGACTAAAAACACACCGCGCATTTTTATCAGCCTGCTGCTGATGCTCCTGTGCATCGGGATTCTCCCTGTTTCCGCCTTTGCCAGCGGCGGTGATTATCCTGATAATGCGCTGTCCACCGCCGAAAGCAGCGCCGCAGACGCACAGGAAACAAAACAGATCGGCACGGTCACGACCAACGGCGGCAACTTGAATGTCCGCACCGGCGCGGGACTGGACAACACCGCGTTTACGCAGCTCCCCAACGGCACGGTGGTCGATGTGATTGGCAGGGACGGCGATTGGGTAAAAATCCTGCTGCCCGCCCGTGTGGGCTATGTGTACGGCAGCTATCTGACCGTCACCGACGCCGCCGACAGCACCGTGAGCATCGGCGGCATTACGCTTCCGTTTGATGAAAAAGAGCTGGCCGACCTCTGGCAGCTCCTTCTCGGCAGTATGACGGGCGGCAGCGACGCGCTGACACCGGACGGCAATCTGACGCTGATCGACGATATTGGCTCCAGCACCAAGGCAGGAAAACAGTTCATTACGCTGGAAAGCAAGAACGGCAATACATTTTACCTGATTATTGACCGTGACGATGAGGGCGAAGAAACCGTCCATTTCTTGAATCAGGTGGATGAGGCCGACCTGATGGCGCTGACCGGCGAGGAAGAAACGCCCGCCACTTGCTCCTGCACCACAAAATGCGTGGCCGGTGCCGTCAATACATCCTGCCCCGTCTGTGCGGTCAACATGACCGAGTGCGTGGGCAAGGAGGCAAAGCCCGAAGTCCCCGCTAAGCCGACAGAACCCGCCGCCGAGGAACCGGAGAAAAAGAGCGGCGTGGGCGGCATCCTTGTTGTTCTGCTGATTGTCGCGCTGGGCGGCGGTGCCGCGTTCTACATTTTCAAGCAGAAAAAGGCCAAGCCGCAGACCAAGGGCAGCGCCGATCTGGACGATTATGACTACGGTGAGGATGAGGACGAATACGAGTTTGAGCCGTATGAGGACGAACCGGAACAGGATACTACGGAGGATACGGACGCATGAGATATTTCACCAATAACCCGCTGGAACGCCTGATGATGCAGAAGCCGAAAGCAGCGCGGGAGGACAGCCCTCCCGCCGCTGCCAAGGAACACTTCTGCTACGGCTGCAAGCGCTTCGGGCAGAGCTGCATCCGCCCCTGCTACCGTGACGTAAAGAGAATGGAGGCTGCACCATGCGCCTTGTGATCGCCGAAAAGCCCTCCGTGGCGCAGAGCATCGCCGCCGTGCTGGGCGCAAAGTCACGGCATGATGGGTATCTGGAGGGCGGCGGGTACATCGTGTCGTGGTGCTTCGGGCATCTGGCAGAGCTGGCCGACGCCGCCGTTTACAATGCCGATGATGCCAAATGGACGCTGGCGGCGCTGCCCATCATTCCTACCTCGTTCCGCTTCATCGTCCGCTCTGAAAAGCAGAAGCAGTTTGACATTCTGCGGGAGCTGATGCGCCGGGAGGATGTGGCAGAGGTGGTCAACGCCTGTGACGCTGGGCGCGAGGGTGAGCTGATCTTCCGCACGGTTTACTGCCTTGCGGGATGCTCCAAGCCGATTCTGCGGCTTTGGATTTCTTCAATGGAGGATGATGCCATCCGCAGCGGCTTCCAGCAGCTTAAGTCTGGGCGCGACTATGACGGCCTGCATCAATCTGCCCTGTGCCGCGCCAAGGCTGATTGGCTGGTTGGTATCAACGCCACGCGGTATTTCTCCCTGACGTATGGCCGCACATTGAACATTGGGCGCGTCATGTCACCCACGCTGGCACTGCTGGTACAGCGTGAGGCGGAGATCTCCGCATTTGTGGCAGAACCGTTCTACACCGTTCAGCTCGATTGCGGCTTTCCCGCCACGACAGACCGACTGAAGGACAGAAAGGATGCCGATGCCATCGCCAACGCCTGCAAGGGCAAGACAGTAACCGTCAAAAGCGTGGGGCGCAAGGAAAAGTCTGAGAAAGCGCCCGCGCTCTACGATTTGACCTCCCTCCAGCGCGACGCCAACCGCGTTCTCGGCTACACCTCTCAGCAGACCCTCGACTATCTCCAAGCGCTCTATGAAAAGAAGCTCTGTACCTACCCGCGCACCGACAGCCGCTTTCTGACCGACGATATGGAGGGCAGCGTCCCCGGCCTTGTCGCCGCTGCTGCCGCTGTCTGCGGCATGGAGAAGCCGCCGACCATCTGCACCAAGCAGGTATGCAGCAGTAAAAAAGTCACCGATCACCACGCCATTGTTCCCACCATCAGCGCGGAAAAGGTAGATATGGCCTCTCTGCCGCTGGGTGAGCGCGAGGTGCTGAAGCTGGCGGCAAGGGGCTTGCTTCGTGCGGTGGATGAACCACATCGCTACGCAGAAACGGCCATTACGGTGGACTGTGCCGGTCAGAGCTTCACCGCCAAGGGCAAAACCGTCCTTGCTCCCGGCTGGAAGCGCTATGCGCAGGAGCAGACGGAGGCAGCGCCCGCGCTGCCGGTGGTAACGGATAATCAGACGCTTTCCGTATCTGCCGCATCGGTCAAGACCGGAAAAACCACGCCGCCCAAGCATTTCACCGAGGATACGCTGCTGGCCGCGATGGAAAACGCGGGCAAGGAGGATATGCCAGATGATGCCGAGCGCAAGGGCATCGGAACCCCGGCGACCCGCTCCGGTATCATTGAAAAGCTGGTGTCCTCCGGTTTTGTGGAGCGCAGGAAGTCCAAAAAGATCACAAATCTGCTGCCCACCTCCACCGGCACGGCGCTTATCACCGTTCTGCCTGAACAGCTCCAGTCTCCGCAGCTCACCGCTGAATGGGAGCACCGCCTGAAAGAGATCGAGCGCGGTGAAATCGCCCCGGACAGCTTCATCGATGGGATCGCCGCCATGCTACATGAGCTGGTGCAGACCTACAAACCCATCCCCGGTACGGAAGTCCTGTTCCCCTCCGGGCGCGAGATGGTCGGCAAGTGTCCCCGCTGCGGAGCCGAGGTGACGGAATCACCGAAAGGCTTTTTCTGCGAGAACCGTGCCTGTTCCTTTGTTCTCTGGAAAAACAGCCGCTTTTTCACCGCCAAGAAAAAGGTGCTGACAAAATCCCTTGCCGCTGCGCTTTTGGAAAATGGCCGCGCCCCGCTGAAAGGCTGCTACTCCGAAAAGACCGGGAAAACCTATGATGCCAGCGTTCTTCTGGAGGACGATGGACAGCGCACGGGCTATAAGATGGTGTTCGACAATGGCTGATGCGCCGCGTATGGATCACAAGCAGCTCCGCCGCGCCAAGAAGCTCATTCGGAAACTCTGCTGTAATTACGATCACGGCAACTGCCTTGCTCTGGATGATGGAGAGCCTTGCGCCTGCGTACAGGGTATTTCCTACTCGCTGCTGTGCAACTGGTTCCGAAATGCGGTGCTTCCCGCCGACCATGAGCTGCTGGCCGACGTGATGCGGGAAAGGCCGGGGAAGCGCTGCGCCGTCTGCGGTAAGCCGGTCTATTCTTCCTCCAATCGCGCCAAATATTGCCCCGCCTGCGCCAAGCAGGAGCGCCGAAAGCAGGACGCCAAACGAAAGCGTGAACAATACTGGAACCTCCGCAAATAGAGGGCGTAAAAGCCCCGTGCCGCAAGGCTTTTTCCATGCGGAATCACAAGGGGCTGCGTCATTCTATCCGCAAGCTCAAAAACAACGTCTATCTGCGGAGAATCGCCCCTGTGCAGGATGTGTTTTCTTCTGCGCAGGGGCGCTATTTTTTCTGAAAGGAGATCATCATGGCTGAAAAACAAACCAACAAAGACCGGATGCGGGAGATCGTTGACAGCATCGAAAACGGCATCAAGGAGCTGTTCGAGAGCGATAAGTACCAGCAGTATCTCTCCACCATGAGCCGCTTTCACCGCTACTCGGTCAACAACACCATGCTCATCTATATGCAGCGCCCCGACGCCACCCATGTGGCGGGCTTCAACAAGTGGCGCGATCAGTTCGGCAGGAACGTCCTGAAAGGCGAAAAAGGCATTCGCATCATCGCTCCCACTCCCTATAAGAAAAAGGTCGAGGAAATCAAGACCGACCCCGAAACCAATGCGCCGGTGCTGGACGCAGACGGCAAGGCCATCATTGAGGAAAAGGAAATCCGTATTCCTATGTTCAAGGTGGTGTCCGTCTTTGATGTGTCACAGACTGCGGGAAAGCCCTTGCCCCAGCTTGCCGCCGATCTGAGCGGCAATGTGCAGCAGTATGAGGTTTTCATGGAGGCGCTGCGCCGTGCTTCTCCCGTTCCGATGGAGATAAAGCCCGTTGCGCGGGATACGGACGGCTTTTTCAGCATTAAGGCGCAGAGCATCACCATCCGCGCCGGTATGAGTGAGGTGCAGACAGTATGCGCCGCCGTCCACGAGATCGCCCACGCCAAGCTCCACGACTATGAACACATGACGGAGCTTGCGGACGATGGTGAGACGATCCTTGTCCCCGGTGAAAAGAGCCGCAACACCGAGGAGGTCGAGGCCGAAAGCATCTCCTATGCGGTCTGCCAGTATTACGGCATTGAAACGGGCGAAAACAGCTTCGGCTATATCGCCACATGGTCAAAGGGCAAGGAGTTGAAAGAGCTTCGCGCCAGTCTGGAAACTATCAATAAGACTGCCTCCGAGCTGATTACGGACATTGACCGGCACTTTGCGGAGATTTGCAAGGAGCGCGGCATCAATCGTGAAGAAGTGAGCACCACACAAACAGACGAAGCGCTTTATCTTGTGGATGGCTCGGTATATCTCCATGTGCAGCATACAGACGGCGGTTGGGACTATTCGCTCTACGACAAGGAAAGCAAAAAGCTGCTGGATGGCGGTGTTATTGACAGCAGCGCCATTGAAGATTCGCCGGTTGCATCTATTGCCGGGGCTGTCCGAACGGAGGTATTTGCCATTCAGGGCATGACACCAACCAAGGTGACATTTGCAGATATGAAAATTCTGGAGGACTTGCAGGAGGCGCAGATTACGCCGCCCTTGGACAGCGAACAGATCACCGGCGCAGTCGCTGTTCCCACCGATGCGGAAGATACCATGCTCCCGGAGCTGGAACAGGCCGTCCCGATGCCTGACCCCACGCTGACGGTGGACGATATGCGCAGCTATGGGTATCTGGATAGCGATATGCTCCCGCTTTCCAAGGATCGGGCGGTGGAGCTGCTGGAGCATGACATCACGGTTTATATGCTCTATCCCGACAACGCCGAGGAAATGGTCTTTGAAGCCGAGGACATCATCAAGCACGACGGAATGTTCGGCATCACAAGACCGGATTGGGATGCGGTCAAAGGCCATATCCCGCCCCGCGATGTGGAGCAGCGCTTTTTGAACAGTCCCACCGATGCTATGGCGATCTACCAACTGCGCCGGGATGCGCCGGTGGAGCTTCGTTTTGCCAATCTCGGCAGTCTGGCCGCACCGCCTGACCCTGCCAACTATGAAGCAGTCTATACCCGTGAGGTGTACCCGGACGATGATACCGGCAGAATCCTTGAAAACTTCTACTACATTTTCAACGATGAGCGCCCCGGCGATTTTGTGGGACACAGCCTCTCCGTCAGTGACATCGTTGCGCTGAAACAGGACGGCAAGGTATCCTATCACTACTGTGACAGCATGGGATTTCAGGAGCTGCCCGCCTTTCAGAAACCGGAGAATTACCTGAAAGCCGCCGAAATGTCGATGGAGGACGATTACGGCATGATCGACGGCATTATCAACAACGGCCCCAAACAGCCCACCGTCGCCGACCTTGAAGCACAGGTCAAGGCCGGTATGTCCATCTCCTTGATGGATTTGGCAGAGGCGGCACACCGGGAAAAGAAGAAATCTGTGCTGGAGCAGCTCAAAAGCCAACCGGCCCAAGAACGTCCACACAAAACAGCGCCCAAAAAGAGCGCGGAAAAGGAGCTTTGATATGAACATCACCTTTGAAGAACGCCAGCTTATGAGCCTCTACAACACCGGCACCCGCACGGGCTTGATCGCAGCGCTGGAGGAAATGCGCGGCTACCTCGCTGCGGATGAAACGGAGCTGCGGGAGCTGACGGACAGCGCCATCGCAAAGCTGCGCAGGATGAGCGACGCGGAATATGACGCGCTCGACCTGTTCCCCGATTTTGAAAAGGAGGATATGGATGCCGAGTAAAGTACAGCTCTATGCGCAGATGGCAGACCGCACGGCGGAGCAGATCACGGGAAGCTACCAGAAGTGGACGGCATTTCTGACCACCGCCGCAAGGCTGTATAAGTACCCCTACAATGAACAGCTCATGATTTTCGCCCAGCGCCCGGAAGCCACGGCCTGCGCGGAATACGACCTTTGGAATAAGCAGATGCGCCGCTATGTGCGGCGAGGCAGCAAGGGCATCGCCCTTGTGGATACCAGCAGCGACCAACCCAAACTCCGATATGTATTTGATGTTTCCGACACCAGCGGCGGCGAGAACTCTCGCCGCCCTTATCTTTGGGAATACCGGCAAGAGCATCGTGAGGTGGTATCTGCGGCGCTGGAACAGCGCTTCGATGTTTCCGGTGAAAACGGACTTGCCGATCAGTTGGAGCGTGTGGCGGCGCAGCTTGTAGATGAATACTGGCACGACAATCGGCGCGATATTGTCGGCATCGTTGACGGTTCCTTTCTGGAAGGTTATGATGATTTCAACATCGGAGCCGCTTTTCGGAACGCCGCCGTTGTCAGCACCACCTATGCGTTGCTGTCCCGCTGCGGGATGCAGCCGGGAGATTACTTCGAGCATGAGGATTTTCTGAATGTCTTTGATTTCAACACCCCGCAGACCGTCGCCGCTCTTGGAACGGCCATCAGCCAGTCCAGCGAGCTGGTGTTGCGGCAGATCGAAGTCACCATCAAGAATTACGAGCGCGAGAAAATCGCGGAAAGGAGCGAAAGCCATGAGCGAACTGACCTATACCCGCAGCGGGGATTATCTGATTCCCGCCCTGAGCCTGACCGAACAGCCGCAAACCCCGCTGGGCAAGTACGGCAGGATGCGGAAGAATTACCTGAAGGAGCATCGTCCGGTGCTGTGGAACAGCCTGCTGCTGTCCGAGAAGTTGTACCCTCATCTGCGGGAGATCGACGAGGCAGCGAACAACCGGCTGGAACAGATGATGCCGGAGCTGATGAAGTCGGCGGGCGTGACGGAATCGCTGAAAGCCAGCGACCCGATGAAGTGGGTAGGGCTGATGAACACGCTGAAAGCGCAGGCCGAGGAAACGATCCTCACGGAACTGGTGTTCAGCTAAATATGTTCGATGCCCCTGCTGGGGCGCAGATGTCCTTCTTCCCCTCAGAGGCAGAACAAATTCAATCCATCGCAGAAGCGGAGAGTGTAACACCCTCCGCTTTTTCTATGTTCATTTCTCAGGATGATATTGACCACATTCTGCGCGCGGGCGGTAATGCGGATGCAGCGCGGATGAAAATTGCTGCGGAATTCTCCAAGCAAAAACCTTTAGAGGATCGCGCGGCATTTCTGAAAGCTCTTTACTACGGCGGCAACGGCCTGATTACGGATAACGGCAGGTTTTCCGCATGGTATGGCGACGATGGCATCCATATTGCAAAGGGTGATGCTGCACGGCATCTCCGTTCTGCACAGGTCATTAGTTGGGCAGATGCGGCGGAGCATATTGAGGAACTTCTGGACAGCAGCGCATTTGCCACCAATCTGGAGGTCACGGAAGCCCCGCGCTATGAGCGGCTGGGTATTGCTGTGGATGTCTGGAACCTTTATCACGATTTCTCGGATGAAGCAAAGTCGCTGGGGTATCTGTCCTGCTTGGGTAATATCCATAGCACCAGCTTTCCAGAGGAAACGGAGCGTCTGACGGATGATCTGCTGAATCCGGAGTTTCGGGAAAGGCTTCTGGCAGAACACAGAGTATTTCTTGACGCATACCGTGAGAACCGGGAGCTTCTGCGTTTCCATTTCCACCGTCCGCAGGCGCTTCTTACACGTATGGAAGATCTGTCATTGCCGCGCAAAGAATATCACTCCGATATGGCGGCTGTTCCGAAGACGGGCCGGTTTATCACTGAAGATGAAATTGCGGCTTCTCTTGCAAATGGAAGCGGCTTTGAGGGTGGAAAGGCCCGCATCCATGAGTTTTTCCAGACTCCGCACACGACAAAAGAGAGCGCTGATTTTCTGAAAAAGGAATACGGCATCGGAGGACGCACCCATGCTGTATCCAGAGAAAGCGGCAGCTATGAAGATCACGGCAGCAAAGGCATTGTGCTGAAAAAGAACGGCTGTGCAGACATTCAGATGAATTGGAACAAGGTCGCTTCGCGCATCTCGGAGCTGGTTCGGTTGAACCGCTACCTTACGCCGGATGAGCAGGCAGCCTATGACAAGGAAATGGCGCAGGACGCCATGCGGAACGCGGTTTATAACGACTATAACGACGTAAAGGCGGCGCACCCCGATGAAATTGTGCTGTATCAGGTTGGGGACTTCTTCGAGCTGTATGGCGAGGATGCGCGGGCAGTTGCAGATGATCTCAGCCTTGAGCTGACGCGCCGCAATTTGGAGGGAGTAGGCCGTGTTACCATGTGCGGCTTCCCTGCAAAGGATTTGGAGAAATACGTTGAAAAGCTGCGGGAAAAGCATGATGTAACAATTTCGCGCATTGGCGATTCCGGCCATGAACACACGGCATATACGCTTCCGTCCATCGACCACGAGGCAGAACAGGCCATCAATGCTTATGAAGCAGAGTTCGGCGCGGACGGCACGAGGGTGTTCCGCGATCCTGCCGCCGACGCGCCGCAGCCCACGGTACGGGAGCTGTTTGACGGGTACAAGCTGACCGTTGGCAACGCGCTTTCCAAAGATACGGCTTTTGTCAATGCCTGCCGCAATTCAGACCGCCAGAACGCTTATCTGGAGGGTGCGGACGCTATCCGTCGTATTGTCACGGCATCTGATGATCTCCAGCTTGTCCGCCTGTACTTTGATATGCCCGCGTTCCATAACCGGCTGCATCAGGAGCTTTTGGAGGAACTGTATCCCACGCTGGCAGCGACGGTCGCACCATCTCCCTATCAGATTACACAGGAGGACATTGACAACGCGCTTCTGGAGTGGCACGACAACCTAAAGGGCAAGCAGGAAGTCGCACTATATATGCAGGCGCATGGGCGAGAACGCAGCACCGCCGCATGGCTGGCTGCAAAATATGGCTGGGAAGATAGCAAAACTCCCATGTATATCCATGTAGGAAACGCCGAGCCGGTGACTCTCACATGGGCGCAGGTACAGCGGCGGTTGGCACAGCTCATCCGCGAGAATAAATTTTACGATGAGAATGAGCGACTGCGGTTATTTTCACCTGACCGATACTCCATTCGTCTGCATCCCGGCGAGGGCGGAATTACCGGCATTTGGGATGAGGTGTTGGAACGGTTCTGCGGAGATGGGGAACAAACGCTCCGCTTTGCAGAACAGAATAACGCCATTGCTTACTTGACTGGCATCAAACGGGATATGGGAATTGAGCTATCCCCTCCGGCGTTTACAACACCGCTTGGCTATACTTATCATATTGGAGATCGCATTTCATCCATAGAGTTAGACCACATAGCAGCAGTCGGCGCTATCGCGCGTGTAGATGAAGATCACGTCTGGCACACATTACCGAACGCACCCGGACAGGAACCTGTCAGCATCGACCGCAATTCCTTTGAACGCTACCTCGACACCAGATATTTCGAGGTTTCTGAACCGGAGCCGCAGCGCGTCATTGCGGCGCAGCACACAGAACAGCCAACCCCGGAGACGCCGCAAGCGGTTCAAAACCTTATGGGGCAGCGCGTGGAAATTGATGGTAAGTTCTATAACGTTGATTCCGCAGATGAAACTGTCGCGCATCTCAGCGTCGTTTCATCCTCCAGCGAGAGCAATCACGAGCCGGAACACAGAACCGAACCGGTTTCCGCTGTCCTCACACGAATTACAGATCAGGGTCGTGAGCTTGCGCCGAATATTTCGGCATATCAGGCGCTTCGTGCAGAGCATCCCGAAAAGCTCATCGGTGTCCGTGTCGGAGAACGGCTGCTTTTTTATGGCGCGGATGCAGAACGCGCCGCCAGCGCTTTGAATCGCCGCCTGCTGCAACGCGATATTCCCGGTATGGGCGAAACCGCTGTGACCGGCTATGATTTTGGACAATGGGCAAGCGCCGCAAAGCGGCTGCTGGAGCATGGACACAGCTTCGTGTTTGCGCAGCCAAATGAAACCGACGGCTATGATGTTATCAACGAGGCCGATGCCAAGGAGTATATCCCCATTGGCATGGAGCTGGAGATTGACGGACGGAAGTTTGTCATTGACAGCGTGAATTTCGGCGCAGATGAAGTATCTCTGCGCGATGTGACTTTTCAAAACAGGCAGGGCTTTCCCATCTTCCGCGCTGAACACATTGCGTTTGTACGCTCGTTTGTTGAAGAACAGGAACAGGAGCAGCCGCAGCCCATCGCCAAACCCGTCGCGTTCTATCCCGCCGAGAAAACACACTTGCCCTACGACATAGAAATCAAAACGCTGCACATCCCGGAACCGGAGCATGACCCGCCCTCTGCGGAACCCGCCAAGCCTGAACCGCCTGCCATGAGCGAGGAAGAAGCTCTGATTCTGGAGCAGGAAGGACGCGCGGCGCTTTCGGAAATGGGCGAGTTTGTGCCTGATTCTGATGATGCCATCTCACAGGCCGAGATCGACGAGCCTCCCGCACACCGCCCTGCGGTATCTATCCCCGTTGACGGCGAGTGGCAGGGCTTTCCCAGCGTTGCCGCTGCGGAGCAGGCCGCTTACGCTGACTTCAAGGCGGCAAGCCACCGCGACGCGCAGAATTTCCACATCACCGATGATGCCCTCGGCGTCGGCGGCGCAAAAGCAAAGTTTCGGGCAAATATGGCGGCGATCCACCTCCTGCAAGAGCTGGAGTTTGAGGGCTTACAGGCCAGCCCGGAGCAGCAGGAAATCCTCTCCCGCTATGTGGGCTGGGGCGGTTTGGCTGATGCGTTCGATGAAAATAAACCAAACTGGTCGGACGAGTTTGCAGAGCTGTACGCCACACTTTCCCCGGAGGAATACGCTGCCGCCCGTGCGTCCACGCTGAACGCCCACTACACCAGCCCTACCGTCATCAAGGCGATCTATGAAGCGGTCGGCAATATGGGCTTCCAGACCGGTAACATTCTGGAGCCGTCTATGGGCGTTGGCAACTTTTTTGGCCTGCTGCCGGAGCAGATGCAGGGCAGCAAGCTCTACGGCGTGGAGCTGGACAGCATCACCGGACGTATTGCCAAGCAGCTTTATCCCAAGGCGGACATTACCATCGCGGGCTTTGAAACAACGGACAGAAAAGACTTTTACGACCTCGCCGTGGGCAACGTCCCGTTCGGACAATATCAGGTAGATGACCGGGCTTATAACAAGCTCGGTTTTTCCATTCACGACTACTTCTTTGCCAAAACCCTCGACCAAGTGCGTCCGGGCGGCGTGATCGCGTTTGTGACCTCCCGCTACACGATGGACAAGCAATCACCCGAAGTCCGCAGGTACATCGCGCAGCGGGCGGAGCTGCTGGGTGCCATTCGTCTGCCCAACAATGCGTTCCGCGCCAACGCCGGTACGGATGTGGTTTCGGACATTCTCTTTCTCCAAAAGCGTGACCGTCCCATTGAGATCGAACCGGATTGGGTACACCTCGGCCAGAACGAGGACGGCTTTGCCATCAACCGCTATTTTGTTGACCACCCGGAGATGATTTTAGGCAGGCAGACCTCCGAAAGCACCCAATACGGCAAGCAGGATTTCACCGTTGTCCCCATTGAGGGGCTGGCGCTTGCAGATCAGCTCCATGATGCCGTGAAAAACATTCGCGGCACCTATAAGGAGGCGGAACTGCCAGAGCTGGGCGGGGGCGAACAGATTGACACCTCCATCCCCGCAGACCCCAATGTGAAAAACTACTCCTACACCGTGGTGGGCGGCGAGGTGTATTACCGGGAAAACAGCCGCATGGTCAAACCGGAGCTGAACGCCACCGCCGCCGAGCGTGTCAAGGGCATGGTCGCGCTGCGGGATTGCGTGAATGAGCTGATTGCCCTGCAAATGGACGAGTACAGCGCAGAAAGCCGGATTCAGGAAGCACAGGCCGAGCTAAACCGCCTCTATGATGCGTTCTCCGCAAAACATGGCCTAATCAATGACCGTGCGAACCGTCTTGCGTTCTCTGACGATTCCTCTTACTACCTCCTGTGTTCACTGGAAGTGCTGGACGACGACGGAAAGCTGGAGCGCAAGGCGGATATGTTCCACAAGCGCACCATCAAGCAGCAGCGCAGCGTAGATTCTGTGGATACCGCCAGCGAAGCCCTTGCTGTCTGCATCGGAGAAAAAGCCTGCGTCGATCTCAGCTTTATGGCCACCCTCATGGGCGGCAGCGAGAAAATCCCGCAGATCGTTGAGGATTTGAAGGGCGTCATTTACAAGGAACCAAACAGTGGCCCGTTTGACTTGGAGGACGGCGGCGAGCATTGGGCGAAGGGCTGGCAGACGGCGGACGAATATCTCTCCGGCAACGTCCGGCAGAAGCTCCGTACCGCGCAGCGCGTGGCAGCGCGCGACCCATTCTTTGCCGGAAATGTGGACGCCCTGATTGCTGCCCAGCCGAAAGACCTTGAAGCCAGTGAGATTGAGGTGCGGCTGGGTGCGACATGGTTTGATAAGAAGTACATCGAGCAATTCATGTACGAAACCTTTGAAACGCCCCGCTATCTGCGCGGACAGATCGAGATCAGCTATGTCCCGTACACCGCAGAATGGCAGGTTTCCCGCAAGAGCATGGTGCGCTACAACGACGTGGCGGCATTCACCACCTACGGCACAGACCGCGCCAGCGCCTACCGGTTGCTGGAGGATGCGCTGAATCTCCGCGATATTCGCATCTACGATACCATTGAGGACGCAGACGGACGGGAGCGCCGTGTCCTCAACGCCAAGGAAACCACCCTTGCCGCGCAGAAGCAGCAGCTTATCCGGGATGCGTTCAAGGACTGGATTTGGAAAGACCCGGAGCGGCGCGAAACGCTGGTACGGCAATACAACGAGGAAATGAACAGCACTCGTCCCCGCGAGTATGACGGCAGCCACATCGTTTTCTCCGGTATGAACCCGGAAATCACCCTCCGAGAGCATCAGAAAAACGCCATCGCCCATGTGCTGTACGGCGGGAATACGCTGCTGGCACACGAAGTTGGCGCGGGAAAAACCTTTGAAATGGTAGCCTCTGCGATGGAATCCAAGAGGTTGGGACTGTGCCAGAAATCCATTTTTGTCGTGCCGAACCATCTGACGGAACAGTGGGCGTCCGAGTTTTTGCGGCTCTACCCTTCGGCCAACATCCTTGTCACTACCAAGAAGGACTTTGAAACCCACAACCGCAAGAAATTCTGCGCCCGTATCGCCACCGGCGACTATGACGCTGTTATCATCGGCCACTCGCAGTTTGAGCGTATTCCCATCAGCCCGGAGCGGCAGGAACAGCTCCTTCACCAGCAGATTGAGGAAATCACCGATGGTATTCAGGATACCAAGCTCGCAGGCGGCAACAGCTTTACCATCAAGAGCTTGGAGCGCACGAAAAAGGGGCTGGAGGCGCGGCTGAAAAAGCTGCAAGCCAGCGACCGCAAGGATGATGTGATTTACTTTGAACAGCTCGGCGTAGACAGGATGTTTGTGGACGAGTCGGACAATTATAAAAATCTTTTCCTCTATACAAAGATGCGCAACGTGGCAGGGCTTTCCACCACCGATGCGCAGAAATCCTCGGATATGTTCTCAAAGTGCCGCTACATGGATGAGCTGACCGGCGGGCGCGGCGTGGTATTTGCCACCGGCACCCCGGTTTCCAACTCCATGACAGAGCTTTACACCATCCAGCGCTATTTGCAGCATGACCGGCTGCAAGAGATGGGTATGGGCCACTTTGATTGCTGGGCAAGCCGCTTTGGTGAAACCACCACCGCGCTGGAGCTTGCCCCGGAGGGAACCGGCTACCGGGCAAGGACGCGCTTTGCAAAATTTTTCAACTTGCCCGAATTGATGAATCTGTTCAAAGAGGTCGCCGACATCAAAACGGCGGATCAGCTCCACTTACCCACGCCGGAGGTTGCGTATCACACCATCGCCACCAAACCCACGCAGATCCAGCAGGACATGGTGAAAGCCCTCTCGGAACGAGCGTCCAAGGTACACAGCGGTGCGGTCAGCCCGGATGTGGACAATATGCTCAAAATCACCTCGGACGGACGCAAGCTGGGGCTTGACCAGCGCATCATCAATCCCATGCTCCCCGACGAAGAAACCACCAAGGTCAATCAGTGCGTGGCGAACATTCTCCAATACTGGCGTGACGGCGAGGAGGAAAAACTGACACAGCTTGTGTTTTGCGACATTTCTACGCCAAAGACCACGCCCTCGCAGCGGGCGGCAAAGGCTTCCCCCGGTACGCTGGACAGCCCGGAAATCCATGCGCTGGAGAGCGCGATTTCATTGGAGGAAAGCACGGAAACGCCGTTCACGGTCTATGAGGATGTGCGCCAAAAGCTCATTGACGCCGGTATGCCCCCGGAACAGATCGCGTTCATCCACGATGCCAATACGGAGGTCAAAAAGCGGGAACTGTTCGCAAAGGTACGCAGCGGTCAAGTGCGCGTCCTGATGGGCAGCACGGCCAAAATGGGCGCGGGCACCAACGTGCAGGATCGTTTGGTCGCACTTCACGATTTGGATTGCCCGTGGCGTCCCCGTGATCTCACGCAGAGAAAAGGCCGTATCGAGCGTCAGGGCAATCAGAACAAGCTCGTTCATGTCTGCCGCTATGTGACCGAAGGGACGTTTGACGCCTACCTCTGGCAAACGGTGGAGAATAAACAGAAATTCATCTCTCAGATCATGACCTCAAAATCTCCAGTTCGCTCCTGTGAGGACGTGGACGCTACAGCGCTGTCCTTTGCGGAGATCAAAGCGCTATGCGCCGGTGATCCCCGCATCAAAGAGCGCATGGATTTGGACATTGAGGTGTCCAAGCTCAAAATTATGAAAGCAGACCACAACAGCAAGCAATTCCGCTTGGAGGACAGTCTGCTGAAATACTTCCCGGAAAAGATAGAGGAACACAAGGGCTTTGTTCGTGGGCTGGAGGCGGATATGCAGACCCTCGCGGCGCATCCGCTCCCGGCAGAGGGCTTTGTCGGCATGGAGATTCGCGGCGACCGGCTCACTGATAAGGAAAACGCCGGTGCCGCGTTGCTGGATACCTGCAAGGAGGTCAAGGGCAAAGACCCGGTACAGATCGGCAGCTATCGCGGCTTTACCATGTCCGTTGCTTTTGATTCCATGTGGAAAACGTACACGCTGACGCTGAAAGGCCAGATGACCCATCGTGTTGAACTCGGTTCGGATGCCAGAGGCAACCTTGTCCGCATCGAGAACGCGCTGGATAAAATGCCGGAGCGTCTGCGCAGCGTTCAGGAGCAGCTTGAAAACCTCTATAACCAGCAGGCGGCGGCAAAGGCCGAGGTCGGTAAGCCGTTCCCGCAGGAGCAGGAGCTGGCCGCAAAAACTGCGCGGCTCATTGAGTTGGATATGGAGCTGAATCTGGACGGCAAGGGACAGCCGCAGCCTGAGCAGGCGATTGCAAAATCGACGCGGCCTTCCGTTCTGGACAGGCTGAAAGCGCCGCCCGTTCATGGCGCACCGGAAAAGCCCCACAAAAAAGAAATGGAGGCACGATAATGAAAAATCTCCCCGTTTACAAGCACCCGGCATCCTATGCCAGAGAGCATGACGAGCTTGCTGCCTACCGCGCCTCCAATCAGGCGAACGCAGCCTGCAAGGAAGCTATCGAAGCCGCCATCCGCGACCACTACCGGGATAACCGGCTGGATACAGCAGCGGTCGATCAGGTAGTGCAGCAGTTCGGCTATGACCGCACGTTCCATGTCCTTGCCATTACCGTCTGTCAAGCGGATTGGGACAGACGGTATTCACCCGACAACCGGGCATGGGCAAACGCCATGTCCATCCCCGCCAATCCCGACACATGGGGTACTGACCGCAACTGCTATCTGGCCGTCAACAGCCATCCCGGTCTGGTGGATCTGTTTCTCAGCCAGACCCGCAAAGCCTACGCACAGGAGCGGCAGAAAACCTCTGTCCGGGATAAGCTCAAAAAGCCGCCTGAAACAACTTCGCCGAAAATTTCGGCGAAGTCCAAAGCCCCGGAGCGCTGAGCGATGGCAAAGCGCAAACGGGATATTCAGCTCAAATTCCGCGTCACGCCGCAGGAGCGGGAAATGATTGAAACGAAGATGGCGCAGTTCGGCACCACCAACATGGCGGCGTATCTCCGCAAGATGGCGATTGACGGATATGTGGTGAAGCTCGACCTTCCGGAGCTGCGGGAGCTGGTGTCCCTGCTTCGGTATTCCAGCAACAACCTCAACCAGTTTACCCGCCGCGCTCACGAAACAGGCCGCATCTATGAGGCCGATTTGGAGGACATTCAGCAAAGTCAGGAACGGATATGGACGGCGGCAGAGAAAATCGTTTCCTCGCTGGCGGCGCTGAAATAAGTCGCAGGGGCGGCGGTCACTCCGCCGCCCCTGTTCACACAAAGCAAAAGCCTCGCATTGTTGCAAAGCGCGCGCTGTCATGGTATTCTGATATTAGAAAAGCATAACGTCTTTGAAAAGGAGGCCGTCAAATGTCTATTCTGAAAATTATCCTTGTGCCGCTATCGCTTATCCTGTCCCTGTTCGTCTGGCTGTGCGCGGGGCTGCTGTCTTGCTCCGGCTTCGTGTTCAAGCTGGCAAGCGGCCTGCTCTCCCTGTTGGCCATCGCCGTGATGATTACCTACTCTGTAAAAAACGGCATTATCCTCCTTGTGCTGGCGTTCCTGATCAGCCCGATGGGACTTCCGCTGCTGGCGGTGCAGGGGCTGGGCAAACTGCAAGGCGCAAACGCCGCCATGAAAAACTTCATTCATAGTTAAAGCGCAAGCCGGGGCGAACGCCTCGGCTTGCTTTTTCATAAATACTGTTTTTGATTTTACTCAAAGAGATTGTAAAAACCACCTCTCTGTGCTATAATGTCTACGAACGTTAGAGAGGTGAGCATTATGAAGCACTATGAGAAGCTACTGGAATTAGGCTGTTTCAGCAAAAACGATCTGGAGCAGATTACCGGCAGCGAAGCTGCGGCCAAATGGCTTTGCCGGGAGTATCAAAAGAAAGGCTACATTGAGCGCGTAAAGCGGGATTTGTATGTTGCTATCAGCCTGGAAACTCAACAGCCCATTGCCAACCGCTATGTGATCGCCTCTCACATCAGTAACGATGCCGCCGTGTCGTATCACAGCGCGTTCGAGTTTTATGGTTACAGCAATCAGGTCTTTTACGAAACGCAAGTGACCAGCGAGAGCCGGTTCCGGGATTTTGAATACGACGGCGTGACATACCGGCGGATTGCCCCGCGCATTACTGGCGGTATCACCGAGATAAACGGCACCCGTGTCACAACGCTGGAGCGGACGGTGATTGATTCTATCAATCTGTTTGAGAAAATCGGTGGGCTGGAAGAACTTTTGCGTTGCCTTGCGCTGATCCCCGCGCTGGATGAAGCAGCGCTTTCGGCCTGCCTCGCGGAGTATGAAAGCGGCTTTCTCTATCAAAAAACGGGCTATATTCTGTCCGCCTTTGCAGCCAGCCTCGGCCTCTCTGATAGTTTTTTCGCCATGTGCAAATCGCACCTCCCGAAAGGAAAATCCTATTTATCAAGCGAGAGCCACGGCTTCATCTGGCACGAGGACTGGAAGCTGTATGCGCCGAATAATCTGATGCACATGATAGATAAAGGGGTAACAGACTATGATGCAATTTGACAGAATGACCTTGGGCAAGAAAGCCCGTGAATTGGGCTTCGTCCGTGATACCTTTGAAAAGGTTTGCCGTCTGGCCGATGTGCTGGATTTTATTCAAAAGGATGAGCTGCTTTCCAACGCGCTGGCGCTGAAAGGCGGAACGGCCATTAACCTGACTATCTTCAATTTACCCCGGCTGTCTGTTGACATCGACATGGACTTTTCTGAGAATGTTCCCCGTGAAGAAATGCTTGCAATACGGAAGCAGATCACGGAGCGGATCAGTAAATACATGACCGCCGCAGGGTATCATCTGAGCCAGAAATCCAAAACATATCACGCTCTGGACTCCTTTGTTTATGAGTATCAAAATACTGGCGGGATGAAAGACAACCTCAAAATCGAGATCAATTATATGCTTCGCTGCCATGTGTTAGCGCCGGTGCGCAGGACGGTCAATCTGCCTTGGCTGGAACAGGAGCTTACTGTTTTGAGCGTCGATCCGCTGGAAATCTACGGTTCAAAGATCGTTGCACTTCTCAACCGCGCAGCTCCCCGCGACCTCTATGACATACATACAATGATGGAGTATGGATTGTTTGACGAATCGCAGGAACCCATGCTGAAAAAGTGCGTCATGTTTTATAGCGCCATTGGCTCCGACAACGTTCCAGACCGATTCCATTTTGAGCAGATCGCCTCGGTGTCCCAGCAGCGTGTCAAAACCGACCTTATCCCGGTGCTGCGTCGTGGCACTTGGTTCGATGCGCAGCAGGCGCATGAACAGGTCATCGCCTATCTGGAAAAACTGCTGACGCCGGACGAACGGGAGCTTTCCTTCTGGACTTCGTTCGGCCAGCAGGAATATCACCCGGAGCTGCTTTTCCAAGACGCAGATATTCTCACTCGTATCGGGCAGCATCCGATGGCACTCTGGAAATGCAGCGATAGGCAGAATAAGCCCGCAGCAGAAACGGACTGAGGCCAGTATGAAGAAGCACGGACATTACTGTAAAATCTGCGGCGAGTATAAGGCAAACGAAAAATTCTCTGGCAAAGGTCATGCTGCCCACATCTGCAAAACCTGTTCTACTCTGCCACCGGAAAAGAAAGCTGAGATGCTGGCAATCAACCGGCTGCTGAATCTTCCGTGGCAGCTTTCCAAAGAACAAAAAGATTGGTTAAGGCGCAGGACGCATGATCGCCGCACCGAGGTCAAAGCACTTGCCCAGCAGCAATACGAAGTACGTTTTGGATACACGCACACTTGTGATGAGCTGGATGATGCAGAAGAAATAGAATAGTGTAAAGCGGTCTGCTACGGCAGGCCGTTTTACTTTTCAAGGAGGTGTCCAACATGGCAACCACGCGCCTGATGCCTCTGCACACCGGCAAAGGCCGCACGGTGGGACAGGCCATCAGCGCTATCATCGACTACACCGAAAATCCGCAAAAGACAGACGGCGGCAGGCTGATAACAAGCTGGCAGTGCGACAGCAGGATCGCCGATGCCGAGTTCCTTTTCGCCAAAAATCAATACACCCAAAAGACCGGCAGAGTGCGCGGCGAGGATGATGTGATCGCCTACCATCTGCGGCAATCCTTTGTTCCCGGAGAAATCACAGCGGAGGAAGCGAACCGTTTGGGCTGTGAGCTGGCCAAGCGCTTCACCAAAGGCAATCACGCCTACATTGTCTGCACCCATATCGACAAAGCTCACATTCACAATCATGTGATCTGGAACTCCACTGCACTCAGCCAGACCCGGAAATTCCGAAACTTTTGGGGCAGCAGCCGCGCCGTGCGGCGGCTCAACGATACCATCTGCATCGAGAACGGCTACTCCATCGTGGAGAATCCTAAGCGCCACGGCAAGAGCTACAACAAGTGGCTGGGCGACAAAAAGAAGCCCTCCCACCGGGAGCGAATCTGCGCGGCCATTGACGATGCGCTGACACAAAAGCCCGATAGCTTTGAAACGCTGCTGGAGCTGCTGCGGCAGGCCGGGTATGAGGTCAAGGGCAAAAAAGTCCCATCCCTGCTGGGCGGCGAACAGAAAAAGTCCATTCGCATGGATACCCTCGGCGACGGTTATACTCCCGCAGATCTCCGCGCGGTGATTGCAGGTGAAAAGGCGCATACGCCACGAAAGAACGCCGCCACACCGGTCAAACCGGAAAAGCGCAGCGGGAATCTGCTGGTAGACATTCAGGCCAAATTACGCGCTGGCAAGGGTGCCGGTTATGCGCGTTGGGCGACGTTGTTCAACCTGAAACAGATGGCACAGACGGTGGCCTATCTGCAAGACCATGAGCTTTTAGATTACGCCGTTCTCTCGGAGAAAGCGGCGGAAGCGTCCGCTCACTTCAATGAGCTTTCCGCAAGGATCAAGGCTGCGGAAACACGCATGGCCGAGATTGCGGTGCTGCGGGAGCATATTGTCAATTACGCCAAGAGCCGCGATACCTACGTTGCCTATCGCAAGGCCGGATACTCCAAGAAATTTCTTGCAGAGCATGAAAGCGAGATCACGATCCACAAGGCCGCAAAGAACTATTTTGATGGACTGGGCTTCAAGAAGCTGCCCACCATCAAGGCGCTGAATACCGAGTACGCCGAGCTGCTGGCGGAGAAGAAATCCGTCTACACCGACTACCGCAAGGCCCGCGAGGAAATGAAAGAGCTGCTGACGGCCAAGGCCAATATCGACCGTATTCTGGAGCTGGATAAGGAGCAGGAGGAAGCGAATGAACGACGGGAAAAAGAGGCGGAGCAGCGCTGAGCTGCCTGCCCATAAGCGATTTGAAAAATCGCGCAGCCGATGGATTTATCCATCGTTCCAGAACACAGTTTTTGTGTTCTGAGGGGATTGGGGCAACGCCCCAACAAGCATGAAACAGGCGGGCTCCGTGTAAACGGAATCCGCCTGTTTTCGCAAAGTGGGTACCGCTTTGCATTGCTTGCCGCTTTCTTGCCCCCCGTTCGCACCCCCGTATTTCCCCCTCTACCCATACTACAATCCGAACAGGGCGTTTTGCCCAGATTTCGGAGTATTTTTTCAAAAAATACCGCTTTTATCCGTAACATTTCTCTGAACACTTCGCCGGATGCCTTGTGTTTCTTCGGATATTCGTATATAATGTATCGTGTTGAGTATTATCCATGCGGAGGTGCGGTATGAACGGG
>ENA-UEQW01000390-UEQW01000390.1-human-gut-metagenome-genome-assembly--contig:-NODE-390-length-42393-cov-6.001016_pt1 | contig 42393 bp, 35 predicted proteins | sample MGYA00242947_ERZ507947 | MGnify/ENA primary metagenome ERZ507947 (study PRJEB26167, sample SAMN06115421) | human gut metagenome | host: Homo sapiens | place: China:Guizhou | collected 2015-03-17... | reverse complement strand
ATGATCAAGTCGCTGGAGGCGGAGCTGGGCGTGACACTGCTGGTGCGTTCGCGCTCGGGCGTGACGCTCACCTACGAGGGCCGCCACCTGCTGCCGTACATCCGCGACACGGTCAACGCCTACCGCATGCTCCAGTCGCAGGCGGCGGGCTTCAGTGGGCTGGACCAGGGCACGATCCGCCTCGGCACCTTCACGAGCGTGTCGAGCTTCCTGCTGCCGCCGGCCATGGAGCGCTTCCGCCGGCAGCACAGCCGCATCCGCTTCGAGCTCTACCAGGGCCTATATTACGAGATCGAGGACTGGGTGCGCGAGGGCGTGGTCGATTTCGGCTTCACGGACATGTCGCGCACGACGCCGTTTGCCTGCGAGCCGATCTATCGCGACACCATGCTCGCCGTCCTGCCCGAGGGCCATCCGCTGGGCGAGAACATCTTCATCCAGATCGATGAGCTGGCGGCCGAGCCCTTCATCCTCCTCGAGGAGGGGCGCGGCGGCGGCTGCATCCGCGAGCTGCTCGCGCGCCATCCGCAGATCAACGTGCAGTACCGCGTGGCCGACGACTACACGATCTTGAACATGGTTGAGAGCCGGCTCGGCGTGTCCATCCTGCCGGAGGCCGTGCTGCGCCGCAGCGGCCAGCGCCTCACCGCGCGCCGGCTCTCTCCGGAACTGCAGCGCACCATCGGCGTCATCTATAAGCAGAAGACTGGCCTGTCCACTGCCGGGCAGCTGTTTTTGAGTGAGCTCAAAGCGTCCAGGATCCCACCGCGCGGCTGAATTTGCCGCATTTGGGTGTTTACACCGCCGGGCGGTTGTGCTATCGTAGAGCGGTACATTTGCAGGTGCGCCGTGCCCGGTATGGATACCTTATTTAAATAAGGCGGACACGAAATAAGGCGGACGCGGCGGGAAGGAGCGGATATTCATGAGCATGACAGGCGCCATCGTCAACGCGCGCATCCCGCGCGTCTATTACGGTGCACGCGACGAGGCGATGGGCGCCTGCGGCGGTGTGCTGAATCTCTTTATGGAGCGCTTCCCCTTCCGTCCCGCGCTCGTAGGCGGCATTCTGAAGGATGAGTGCCGGGAAGTGCTGGCGGAATTCTTTCGCGCGCTGCGGTAAGCTCATAAGCTGCCCTGCGCATCCCGAAGGACTGCCGCAGAAACCGCTGAAAAAAGAAAACCGGCCTGTGTGCACTGCACGCGGGCCGGTTTTTGTCATTCTGCCGTTTCGAGCTCCTCGGCAGCCTTGATGCGCTGGTACATATCCTGCATCTGACGATCGATCTCGGCGATCTTGTCCGCGCAGGCGAACATTTCCTCGTTGATGCCCGCGGGAAGCTTGGACTTGTCCGCCTTATAGCGGATGTCGTGCTCGAGACTTGCCCAGAAGTCCATTGCGATCGTGCGGATCTGGATCTCGGCCACGACATACTCCGTGCGGTCGGAGAGGTAGATCGGCACACGAATGTCCATGTGCAGGGAACGGTAGCCGTTGTAGTTGGGCGTTTGGATGTAGTCCTGCTTTTTCACGATCTCCACGTCCGACTGCCGTGCGAGCATCTCCGCCACGCGGTACACATCGTCGATGTAGCTGCACACCACGCGCACGCCCGCGATATCGTTCACGTTTTTGCGCGCGGATTCGATGGTCACGGGCAGGCTCTTTTTCACGAGCTTTGCCACAATGCTCTCCTGCGACTTGACGCGCCCTTCGATGTGGTGGATGGGGTTGCGCGCATAGAGGACGTTGAATTCGCTGTTGAGGATATCAAATTTCAGCGAGAGCTGCTTGACCGCCGCACCGTAGAGATTGCGCAGCAGGAGAAAATCATGCGGGTCTTCACAGAGCCTGGGAGCGTTGGCGCTTCGGTTCATGTTCCTTCCTCCGTTTCCGCCGGGCGGTCAAGGCCGCCCGGATGCGACTTCAGTATAGCAGAAAAACGCCTCTTCGCCAAGGGGCGAAATACGCCTTCACGCCATTTGAACGGGGAAGGGAGCTGAAGCGTAGAAATAGCTTGAAATTTGGGGAAAGCTTTCCTATAATTAAACTGACAGAGTATTTGAAAATTGACGGCTTACGGCACACATTCAGAGCGGACCGTAACACACGAAAGGCTGCTGATATCTATGAAAAAAGCAACTGGCTTCAGACGCTGCGCCTTTGCGCTTGCCTGCCTTTTCGCGCTGCTGCTTGCCGGCTGCGGGCAGACTGCGGACATGGCGGAGCAGGGCAAGAGCAGCCTTCCGGTGCTCAGGATCGGCTGCGACGTTTACCCGCCCTACAACATGACGGGCGCAGACGGGAAGCCTACCGGTATCGACATAGATCTTGCCAGGGAAGCGCTGCACCGCATGGGTTATGAGCCGGAATTTATCAACATCGACTGGGAGAACAAAAAGGCGCTGCTTGAGGATGGAGAGATCGACTGTATCTGGTCGAGCTTCAGCATCGACGGGCGTGAGGAGGACTACCGATGGGCGGGGCCCTATATGACCAGCCGCCAGGTTGTGGCCGTGGTTCCGGGCAGCGGTATCACGAGCCTTTCGGACCTTGCGGGAAAGAATGTCGCTGTGCAGGCGACCACCAAGCCGGAGGAGATCTTTCTCTCCGATACGGATGAGCGGATCCCTGCGCTGCGCAATGTTTTCTCCGTGCAGGATCGCGAGCTGATCTATCCCATGCTGAGCAAAGGATATGTTGATGCGGTGGCCGCCCATGAAACGTCGATCCTGCAATATATGCGCGATTACGGCGTAGAGTATCGTATCCTGGAAGAGCCGCTGCTGACCGTGGGACTCGGGGTGGCCTTTGCGCGCAGCGACACCCGCGGCATTGATGTGCAGCTGGGACAGACGCTGGAGCAGATGCGCACCGACGGCACAACAAAGGAGATCATTGAGCGGTATTTGCCGAGTGCGGAAGGATATCTGGAGGTGGCGCGCAATGAAGGATAAGAAGATCCCGCGCAGCGCGGCGCGATATTTTCGCGCGGTCACCGTCATCCTTGGCATCGTGCTGCTGGCGCTGGTCTTTATCGCATCGACTAAGGGCGATATGAAGAACTCGGAGGAGCGGCTCGCGGACACGGTGAACTATATCCGCCAGCAGTGCGCTGCCTATTCCAGCCTGAATCGTGCCTCGGAGACAAAAAGCCTGATGCGTATCGTTCAGAGCGTTCAGCAGATCGAGCGCGATATTGCCGCGCAGCGGGCGGCCGACAGCGCGTGGGTGCCGGAGGAAGCGGCGCTGAAGGAGTATGCAGAGAACGCATATCTTTCCGGCGTCCTGCTGCTTCGTGCAGACGGCACAGCGGAAAGCAGCTGGTGCGAGAGCGAGGAGGAGATCCGGGCGCTGCGCAGCGAGCTGCAAAAGCAGGTACTGCTCGACGTGGCGGAGCATCCGCAGAAGTCCTATGCGGTGCGCGTGGAGTGCGAGGATGGCTCCTATATGGATGTGGCATCATGCGGCAGCGCGGACGGGGAATATGTTCTTGTTGCATATTACCATACGCCGGTGGAATACGTGCAGAGCTACAGCCTGTCCTTTCAGAATCTGCTGGAGGGCTACAGCCTTGAAAACGACGGGACCATCGTAGTGACGGACGGCGACAGAGTCGTCGCCTCCAACAACGACAGCCTTATCGGTAAGAGCAGCGACGATGTTCCAGTGCTCCTGTACATCCGGGAAAAGGCGATCAACGACAAGCTTGTGCACGTGAACAACGAATTGGGGCCGATCAATCAGATATTCGGCATGATCGACCGCGGCCGCGACTATTACGTTTACGCATATATGGCCGAGCGCAGCGTGTTTGGCAGCACACCGCGAAAGCTGCTGTTTGCGGCTATCGGCTATGCGCTCGTGCTGCTGCTGGTGCAGTACGCGAAGTGGAAGACGGAAAGGGGCTACCGCGATGAGCAGCTGCGCCGCGAGCAGGCCTATCAGGAAAAGCTCAAGGAGGCGGCGCAGAGGGCGGAAAGTGCGAACGTCGCCAAAACGGAGTTTTTGCAGCGAATGTCGCACGACATCCGAACGCCCATCAACGGCATCCGCGGCATGGTGGAGATCGGCAATCACTATCCCGCGGACGAGGCAAAGCAGGCCGAGTGCCGCAAAAAGATCTGGGACGCCTCCGGCCTTTTGCTGGAGCTCGTCAACGAGGTGCTGGACATGGGCAAGCTTGAATCGGGCGAGGTGGTGCTCGAGGAGCGCCCGTTCCATATGCCGGCGCTGCTGGACGAGATCGTCGATACGCAGACGTGCAGCGCGGCGGAGAGGGGCATTACGATCAAGCACACCGAGCGCGTGCTGCCGCACCCGGACCTCATCGGAAGCCCGCTGCACGTCAAGCGGCTTTTGATGAATCTGCTGAGCAACGCCGTCAAATATAATAAGGACAACGGCAGCATCACGCTCGGCTGCCGCGAGGTGCGCGGCAGCGGCAAAACGGTGTGGGTCGAGTTCACCTGCGCCGACACGGGCATCGGTATGAGCAAGGAGTTCCAGCAGCACCTGTTCGAGCCCTTCACGCAGGAAAACAGCAGCGCCCGCTCCACTTATGGCGGCACGGGCCTTGGTATGGCCATCACGAAGAGCCTGGTCGACAAGATGGGCGGTACGATCGAATTCGAGAGCGAGCAGGGCGTCGGTACGACATTTTGCGTGACCATCCCGTTTGAGATCGATGAAAACGCCGTGCCGCAGGTCGCACAGGAGCAGGGCGGCGACATTTCGATCGAAGGGATGCGCCTGCTCATTGCGGAGGATAACGAGCTGAATATGGAGATCGCGACCTTTCTGCTCGAGAACGCGGGCGCGCTGCTCACCAGGGCAGAAAACGGGCAGCAGGCGGTCGACCTCTTTGCGTCGTCGGGGCCGGGCGAATATGATGCGATCCTGATGGACGTGATGATGCCGGTGCTGGACGGCTACGCCGCAACGCGCGCCATCCGTGCCCTCGACCGCGCGGACGCAAAGACCGTGCCCGTCATCGCCATGACAGCCAACGCCTTCCCGGAGGACCGGAAGAAGGCCATCGACGCGGGGATGAACGAGCATCTCACCAAGCCGCTTGACCCCGTCCCACTGCTCAAAACGCTCAAAAAGTACATGAAGCAGTAGACAGATAAAAAAGGACCAACAGGATTTGTTCCCCCCTCACAGGGGTAACAAGTGATTCCTGGGATACCCCGGCAGGTCATCGTGTTTACGATGCCTGCCGGGGCTCTTCTTTCTCCTGCCTGCGGATCTCCCGCTGAAGTTCGGCGGACTGCTTGCCGCCAATATAAAATCACGCTGCTCCCGCTGTCGGAGCTGCACGACTTCCCCAACCATCCGTTCAAGGTGCGGGACGACGAGGCCATGCAGGAAACGGCGGAGAGCATCCGGCAGTACGGCGTTCTCGTTCCCGCCATCGTCCGTCCCCGTGAGGGCGGCGGCTATGAGATCATCGCCGGACACCGCCGCAAGCACGGCAGCGAGCTGGCGGGGCTTCAAAATCTGCCCTGCATCGTCCGTGAGATGGACGACGACACCGCCACCATCCTCATGGTGGACAGCAACATCCAGCGTGAAAATATCCTGCCCTCCGAACGGGCGCAGGCGTACAAAATGAAACTGGAAGCCATCCGCCGCAAGGCTGGCAGACCGGCAAAAGAAGCCGAATATACGCCCGAAGAAAATTGTGACCAAGTTGGGCACAATTTCGATGGGAGGCGCAGCGTCGAGATCGTTGCGGACGAAGCCGGTGAAAGCAAATCTCAGGTACAGCGCTACATCCGCCTGACCGAACTCACCCCGAAGCTTCAGCAGATGGTGGACGAGAAGAAGATCGGCATGACCCCCGCCGTGGAAATCTCCTACCTCAAGCCGGAGGAACAGCAGATGCTCCTGACCGCCATCGACAGTGAGCAGGCAACACCCTCGCTTTCGCAGGCGCAGCGCATGAAAAAGCTCTCCCGCGATGGCAAGCTCAACGACGACACCATGCTGGACATCATGATGGAGCAGAAAAAGCCGGAGGGCTACAACGTCGTCCTCTCGGCGGACAAGCTGCGCAAATACTTCCCGCGCTCCTATACGCCGCAGAAGATGGAGGAAACCATCCTGAAGCTGCTGGACGCATGGCTGCGCAAGCGCCAGCGTGACCAGTCCAGATAACCGAATACGACCGCAGACAACCACGACACCGACCGGGCAGAGAGCTTTCTTTGCCCGGTTTTGTCATATCCAGAGAGGAGCAAAGCCATGTATATCAACACGTTCAAGTATAAGCCGGAGGACGTTTCCTGCGTCCTCTGCACGGAATATGTCAAAAAGCTGGGCTGCACCGCCCTGTCCTGCCCCTGCCTTGCCGAGCGTATGGAAGCCGGTACGGTGGGCTATGCGGAGGCCGTCGCGGAGCTGTTTCCGTACCGTCCGCGCCTGACCGTAAGAATCATGCGGCTGGCGGAGCGCTTTCCCGGCACCATGTGGCAGGATGACGCCCACAGGAAGCGCATGGAGACCCTGCGGCTGCTGCTGGGCTGCCGCAGGGAGCGCGATACGCCGGAGTTCTTCGCCGCGCTGTATCTGCTGACCTCCAGCAAAGAGCTTGCGGACAGGACCTTCAACTGCTTCTTCCGCGGCGGCATCGACTTCCGCTACGCCCGCAGGCTCGGCATCTCACCCCACGACTACACGCTGCTTATGGCGGCAAAGAGCCTTTACTGCCACACGGCGGAGGTCACGCAGGGCGACCTTGCTGAGCCGCAGATCATCCCCGACGAGGCGTTCCGGCTGCTCATCAACGCCCTGCTCATTGCCCGTTTTGGGCTGGACGCCCTGAAAATTACCGCAAGACGCGGACAGCGGAAATATGCCCTCCGCCGCCTCATCCGCCGCGAAGCAGGGGGAAACGCTCCGTCTGCGGGGCTGCTTTTTCCCTCTGAGGGGAGGTGAACACCGTGGCAGTATTTCGCGTGGAGAAGAACCACAATTACACGGTCATGTCCAATTACCACCTGCGGGACACCGGTCTGACGCTGAAAGCCATCGGTCTGCTGTCCAAAATGCTTTCCCTGACAGACGAGTGGGACTACACCACCCGTGGACTTGCCGCCATCTGCAAGGAGGGCGTGGACGCCATCGGCGCGGCGCTGAAGGAGCTGGAGGTCAGAGGCTACCTTGTCCGCCGCCAGATTCGTGACAGCAAGGGCAGGATCACCGACACCGAGTACACCATCTATGAATCGCCGCATACGCCTCTGCCGGATACGGCTTCACCATATACGGAAAACCCGTATCTGGATACCCCGGATACGGACGAGCCAGATACGGAAAAGCCCGCGCAATTAAATAAAGATAGAAGAAATAAAGAAAAAGAAATTCCTGATGAATCTATTACGGACATATCAAATCCTGATCCAATCTATCCCCCAGCCCCCTTGCAGGGCGCGGGATATGACGGGATGGGATACGAGGAAGCGCGAGAGATCGTCAGAGAAAACATTGAGTATGACACTCTCGTGCAGGACCCGCGGCAGGACAGGGAGCAGCTTGACGAGGTGGTGGAGCTTATTGCGGAAACCCTCTGCTCCCGTAAGAAAACCATCGTGATTGCAGGAGACGAGTACCCGGCTGAGATGGTGAAGGAGAAGCTGCTGCGCATCACGTCCTCCCACATCGAGTACGTCTTTGACTGCCTGAAGCAGAACACCACCTACGTCCGCAACATCAAGAAATACCTGCTGGCGTCGCTGTTCAACGCGCCCAGCACCATCGGAAGCTACTATTCCGCCCTCGTCAACCACGATATGTACGGCGACGGGCTGCGCGGCAGATGAGCGCTGGCTTCTACCGGTGCTTATGCAATCACGAACAAAGGAGGGATGACCCTTGCAGGAGGAAGTGGAAAACAGAGCAGTCACGCTGGTCATCAGCGCGACAAAGCTCACCGGGCGGCTGCTGAAAGCCGCCATTCTGAAATATCTGGCAAGCCGAAAGGAAAAGCGGCTGCAAAAAGCCCGCGCCGCGCCGGAAAAGCCCACCGGCAAGCAGACGGTGAAGCAGCTCATCGGGCAGAATCAGGGCGTATCCAATATCGAGATCACCGACAGCAATATCAAATCCTTTGAGCGCGTGGCACGGAAATACGGCGTGGATTTCGCTCTGAAAAAGGATAAGTCCGGGGATATTCCCAAATACCTTGTTTTTTTCAAAGCCCGCGACGCCGACGCTTTGACGGCGGCGTTCCGGGAATACACCGCAAAAGAGGTCAAGCGGGCCTCGCAGGACAAACCCTCGGTGCTGGAACAGCTCCGCGCGCTCAAGGCGAAGGTGCTGTCCCTTACGCCGGACAAGTCCCGGAACAAGGACAAGGGGCTGGAGCTATGAAGCAGATCAACGTAAAAAAGCTCCTGCTTCCAAACCTCCCCTACGTTTTTATCGCGCTCTTTGCCACCAAGCTGGGGCAGGCGGCGCGGCTGGCTCCCGGCGCGGACTTCTCTCAAAAGGCGCTGCACATCATGGAGGGCTTCGCCGCCGCGTTCCAATCGGCGCTGCCCAGCTTTCACCCCATCGACCTGTGCGTGGGCATTGCCGCCGCCCTGCTCATCCGGCTTGCCGTCTACGTCAAGGGGAAGAACGCGCGGAAGTTTCGGAAGAATATCGAGTACGGCAGCGCAAGATGGGGCAACGCGGAGGACATCAAGCCCTATGTAGACCCCGCCTTTGCCAACAACGTCATTCTCACCCAGACGGAGCGGCTGACCATGAACAGCCGCCCCAAAGACCCAAAGACAGCGCGCAACAAAAACGTGCTGGTGGTGGGCGGCTCCGGCAGCGGCAAGACGCGGTTTTTCATCAAGCCCAACCTCATGCAATTACACAGCTCATACGTTGTGACCGATCCAAAAGGCAGCATCGTGGTCGAATGTGGAAAATTACTCCAGCGGAATCAGTATAAGATCAAGATTCTGAACACGATCAACTTCAAGAAGTCCCATCACTACAACCCCTTTGCGTATCTCCACAGCGAAAAGGACATTCTGAAGCTGGTCACGACCCTCATTGCCAACACGCAAGGGGACGGGAAATCCGGCGATGACTTCTGGCGCAAGGCGGAGACGCTGCTCTACACGGCGCTCATCGGGTATATCTACTACGAAGCGCCGGTGGAGGAGCAGAACTTCGCCACCCTCATCGAGATGATTAACACCATGGAGGTGCGGGAGGACGACGAGGACTTCAAAAATCCCGTCGATCTGATGTTTGAAGAACTGGCAAAACGGGAGCCGCATCACTTCGCCGTGCGCCAATATGCCAAATATCGCTTAGCGGCGGGCAAGACAGCAAAAAGTATTCTAATTAGCTGCGGCGCGCGCCTTGCCCCCTTCGACATTCAGGAGCTGCGGGAGATCACGGCGTATGACGAGCTGGAGCTGGACACGCTTGGCGACCGGAAAACGGCGCTGTTTATCATCATTTCCGACACAGACGACACCTTCAACTTCCTTGCCAGCATGGTCTATACCCAGCTATTCAACCTCCTGTGCGACAAGGCGGACGACGTGTACGGCGGCAGGCTGCCTGTCCATGTGCGCTGCCTCATCGACGAGTGCGCCAACATCGGGCAGATTCCCAAGCTGGAGAAGCTGATGGCCACCATCCGCAGCCGCGAGATCTCCGCCTGCCTTGTTTTGCAGGCACAGAGCCAGCTCAAGGCACTCTACAAGGACAACTGCGACACCATCATCGGCAACTGCGACAGCTCCGTATTCCTCGGCGGCAAGGAGCCGACCACATTAAAGGAGCTGTCCGCCGCACTGGGCAAGGAAACCATTGACATTGCGAACACGGGAGAATCCCGCGGGCGCGAGGTTTCCCACAGCCTGAACTATCAGAAGCTCGGCAAGGAGCTGATGAGTCAGGATGAGCTTGCCGTTCTTAATGGCGGCAAGTGTATCTTGCAGCTGCGCGGCGTAAGGCCGTTCCTATCCGACAAATACGACATCACAAAACACCCCAACTACAAGTATCTTTCGGACGCGAATCCCAAGAACGCCTTTGACATTGAGAAATTCCTCTCCACAAAGCTCAAGCTGAAGCCGGAGGAGGAATTTGAGGTCTTTGACGCGGACGCGGCCGCAGGTTCAGAATCCGCCTGATTTGGCGGATTTTTATATATAGATCAGACACCCATTCCGTAAAGGAGGACGCCGACAATGCAAGAGATACAGGCGAAACGCAAAGTCGGAGGAAAGCACAACCGAAAATTTGAAAGGAGAAGCCGGAATCGACAGCCGCACAGCGCGGCCAGCTCATTCCGGCTTTGCGGTTTCCATCGTAAAAACCATAAAGAAACGATTCCGGCACATAAAATATGGATTTCTTCAATAGCGCAGTCGATGTTTTGCAGACCCTCGTCATTGCCCTCGGAGCTGGTCTTGGCATCTGGGGCGTCATCAACCTGCTGGAAGGTTACGGAAATGATAATCCGGGCGCAAAATCGCAAGGGATGAAACAGCTCATGGCGGGCGGCGGTGTGGCGCTCATCGGTATGATCCTCGTGCCGCTGCTCAAAGGGCTGTTCGGTTAATCCCGTCCATGCCGCAATGTAAAACCCTTCGCCCCTGCCCACCTGACACGGGCGGGGGCGGGAAAGGAGGGCTGACCCATTGGATTTGATATGGGAAAAATTCACCGAATGGCTCAAGGAACTGCTGGTCGGGGGCATCATGGACAACCTCACCGGCCTCTTTGATAACGTCAACGCCAAGGTCGCGGAGGCGGCGGGACACATCGGCAGCACCCCGCAGGCGTGGAACGCCAATATTTACAGCATGATCCGCTCTCTCTCGGATAACCTGATCCTGCCCATCGCCGGCGTGATTCTCGCCTTTGTGATGACACTGGAGCTGATCCAGCTTATCGCGGACCGTAATAACCTCCACGACATCGACACATGGGTATTCTTTAAGTGGGTATTCAAGACGGCGGCTGCCGTCCTCATCGTGTCCAACACATGGAACATCGTCATGGGCGTGTTCGAAGCGGCGCAGAGTGTGGTCAACAGCGCCTCCGGTCTTATCGTCGGAAACACCTCCATCAACCTCGCCGACCATATCGCGGACCTTGAAGCGCGGCTGCTGGAGATGAACGTGTGGACGCTTTTGGGGCTGTGGCTGCAATCCTTCGTGGTGGGCTTCACCATGTGGGGGCTGACCATCTGCATCTTTATCATCATCTACGGGCGCATGATCGAGATTTACCTTGTCACCAGCGTCGCGCCCATCCCCATGGCCACCATGATGGGCAAGGAATGGGGCGGCATGGGACAAAACTACCTGAGAAGCCTGCTGGCGCTGGCGTTTCAGGGCTTTCTCATCATCATCTGCATCGCCATCTATGCGGTGCTGGTACAGAATATGCTCATAGACGACAACATTTCCACGGCCATCTGGCTGTGCATGGGCTACACGGTGCTGCTCTGCTTCACCCTGTTCAAAACCAGCAGTCTCGCAAAGTCAATTTTCAACAGTCATTGACGGAGGTAAACCAATATGGCATACGTTCCCGTACCCAAAGACCTGAACGCGGTCAAGACCAAGGTGCTGCTGAACCTGACGAAGCGCCAGCTCATCTGCTTCGGCGCGGGCGCGGCGCTGGGCGTTCCGCTGTTCTTCCTGCTCAAAGCCCATACCGGCGTCAGCACGGCGGCGATCTGCATGATCCTGCTCATGCTGCCCTTTTTCCTGCTGGCCATGTATGAGAAGAACGGACAGCCCCTTGAAAAGATCGTCCGCAACATCGTGCAGGTCTGCTTCCTGCGCCCCAAGCAGCGCCCCTACGCAACCAATAATTTCTACGCCGTTCTGGAACGGCAGGACAATTTAGACCGGGAGGTGTATCGCATTGTCCACCCGCACAAAACTCACCCGCGCCGAACGCAGGCAGATCGAGGCCGCCATCGCAAGAGCGAAGCGGCAGGATAAGAAACAGAAGTCCGCACAGGACAGCATCCCGTTTCAGCGGATGTTCCCCGACGGCATCTGCCGCGTGACGGACAGCTACTACACGAAAACCGTCCAGTTTCAGGACATCAACTATCAGCTCAACCAGAACGAGGACAAGACCGCCATCTTTGACGGCTGGTGCGACTTCCTCAACTACTTTGACAGCTCCGTGCGCTTTCAGCTCTCCTTCGTGAATATGTCCGCCAACAAGGACAATTACGCAAGGTACATCACCATCTCGCCGCAGGGCGACGATTTTGACAGCATCCGTCTGGAATACACCCAGATGCTCCAGAACCAGCTTGCCCGCGGCAACAACGGCCTCATCAAGACCAAGTACCTGACCTTCGGCGTGGAGGCGGACGGGCTGAAAGCGGCAAAGCCCCGCTTAGAGCGCATCGAAACGGACATCCTCAACAACTTCAAGCGTCTCGGCGTGGCGGCGGAGCCCATGAACGGCATGGAACGGCTGCGGCTGCTGCACGGGATGCTGCACATGGACGAGCAGGAGCCGTTCCGCTTCTCGTGGGACTGGCTGGCACCCTCCGGGCTTTCGGTCAAAGACTTTATCGCGCCCAGCTCCTTTGAGTTCCGCACCGGCCGCTCCTTCGGCGTCGGCAGGCGCATCGGCTGCGCCAGCTTCTTGCAGATTTTAGCCCCCGAACTCAACGACCGGATGCTGGCGGACTTCCTCGACATGGAAAGCTCCCTCATCGTCAGTATGCACGTCCAGTCCGTGGATCAGGTCAAGGCCATCAAGACCATCAAGCGCAAGATCACCGATTTGCAGAAAATGACCATTGAGGAGCAGAAAAAGGCCGTCCGCGCCGGATACGACATGGACATCATCCCCTCGGACCTCGCCACCTACGGCACGGAGGCGAAGAAGCTGCTGCAAGACCTCCAGAGCCGCAACGAGCGTATGTTTTTGCTGACCTTCATCGTGGTCAATACGGCGGGCAGCCGCCAGCAGCTTGACAACAACGTATTTCAGGCGGCCAGCATCGCCCAGAAGTACAACTGCCAGCTTACCCGCCTTGATTTCCGGCAGGAGGAGGGGCTGATGAGCAGCCTCCCGCTGGGGCTGAACCAGATCGAGATACAGCGGGGCCTGACCACCTCCAGCGTCGCCATTTTCATTCCATTTACCACGCAGGAGCTATTTCAGGACGGCAAGGAAGCCCTGTACTGCGGGCTGAACGCGCTGTCGAACAACCTCATCATGGTAGACCGCAAGCGTCTCAAGAACCCCAATGGCCTCATCCTTGGTACGCCCGGAAGCGGCAAGAGCTTTGCCGCAAAGCGGGAGATCGCCAACGTGTTCCTCGTCACCGACGATGACATCATCATCTGCGACCCCGAAGCCGAATACGGACCGCTGGTGGAGCGCCTGCACGGACAGGTCATTAAAATCTCCCCCACAAGCCCGCATTACATCAACCCTATGGACCTGAATCTCAATTACAGCGACGATGAGAACCCGCTGAGCCTGAAATCCGACTTCATCCTCTCCCTCTGCGAGCTGATCGTGGGCGGCAAGGACGGCCTCATGCCGGTGGAAAAGACCATCATCGACCGCTGTGTGCGCATGGTGTACCGGGATTATCTCAGCGACCCTGTGCCGGAGAATATGCCGATTCTGGAGGACTTGTATAACGAGCTGCGGCGGCAGGAGGAAAAGGAGGCGCAGTACATCGCCACGGCTTTGGAAATCTACGTTTCCGGCTCCCTCAACGTGTTCAACCACCGCACCAACATCAACATCGCCAACCGCATCGTGTCCTTCGACATCAAGGAGCTGGGCAAGCAGCTAAAGAAAATCGGGATGCTCATCGTACAGGACGCCGTGTGGAATCGAGTGACCATCAACCGGGAAGCCCACAAGTCCACCCGCTACTACATTGACGAAATGCACCTTTTGCTGCGCGAGGAGCAGACCGCCGCCTACACCGTGGAAATCTGGAAGCGCTTCCGCAAGTGGGGCGGCATTCCGACCGGCATCACCCAGAATGTCAAGGACCTGCTCTCCTCCCGCGAGGTGGAGAACATCTTTGAGAACAGCGATTTCATCCTCATGCTCAATCAGGCCAGCGGCGACCGGCAGATTCTCGCCAAGCAGCTCAATATCTCCCCGCATCAGCTCTCGTATGTCACCCACAGCGGTGAAGGCGAAGGGCTGCTTTTTTACGGCAACGTCATTCTTCCCTTTGTAGACCGTTTCCCCCGCGGGGAACTCTATGACCTACTTACCACCAAGCCACAGGAGCAGACGGCATAACAAAACAAGAAAGGAATTGCACGATGGAAAACAAACTGATGATTTTTGAAAACGACGCCTTTGGAAAGGTGCGAACGCTGAACCTCAACGGCGAGCCGTGGTTCGTAGCGGCAGATGTGTGCAAGGCGCTGGAGCTTGGGAATCCGAGCATGACGGTTGAACGTCTGGACGATGATGAAAAGGGTATCAGCACTATTGATACCCTTGGCGGGAAACAGCGAATGGCTATCATCAACGAGCCGGGACTGTATTCGCTGGTGATCACCTCCCGCAAGCCGGAGGCAAAGGCGTTCAAGCGCTGGATCACCCATGAGGTCATTCCGGCCATCCGCAAGCACGGCGTGTATATCACCGACGAGAAGCTCAAGCTGTTCGCCGAGCACCCTGAGCTACTGGACGCGCTGATGAAAAGCCTCTACGCCGCCCATGCGGAGAACCTGCGGCACAGGGCGGAGCGCCAAACGCTGCTGCCCAAGGCGGATTACTACGACGCCTTTATGGACGCGGACGGCTGCACCAACCTTCGCACCACGGCAAAGGAGCTGAATGTGCCGGAGCGCTGGTTTGCCCGCTTTCTCCAGCAGACCGGCTTTCTCTACCGCAGCCCTGCGGGGAACCTCATGCCCTACGCCATCCCCCGCAACCGCGGGCTGTTCCGCGTGAGGGATTATGTCCGCAACGGTCACGGCGGCGCGTACACCCTCATCACCCCCATGGGCAAGAGCCTGTTCCGGGAGCTGCTCCGCTGCGGCGAGGCGCTTCCAACTGATTGATTAAACGAATAAGGAGCGTAACACCATGAAAAAAGAAAATCTGTACCTGATCCACGGCGAGGACTACCTGCGCCACATCGAGGAAAAGCTGGAGCTGCTGTGGATGGCGACCATCCTCATGCACTACATCAAAAACGGAGCCGAGAAGGACGGCTATCTGGACCTTGTGCGCAGATCCACCCTCGACTTTGACGAGCGCTGCGAGGAGATGTTCAGTTCTTGGGGCAGGGCGCTCAATTACCTCAAGTCCCATGACCTTGCGGACTTGTCCGACCTCATCGAAAACGACCTGATCGAGCCGGAATATGCCGGTTATGTCCCTGCGGACAAGCCCTGCTGCCCCGGCGAGCGCTGCTGCGAGTACGCAGAGCGCATGGAGCGTGAATACGCCGCAGAGCGCGAGGCGGACGAGGACAATGAGGACGCCGACGTATTTGAGTATGACGGAGAATCGGTCATATCTGAGCTGACCGGCGTGTGCAGGGACATCCTCACGGCTGTCGAGGGGCTTACCACGCTTCTAAGGGATGAGTTCGACTATGCAGGCTGACCGCATTTACTGCGGCGACGCCTTGACCGTGCTGAAAACCCTGCCGGACAATTCCGTGAACTGCTGCGTAACCTCGCCGCCGTACTACGCACTGCGGGATTACGGCGTAGACGGGCAGATCGGGCGGGAGGAAACCCCGGCGCTGTATGTGGAGCGTCTGACTTCCATTTTCCGGGAGGTCAGGCGCGTTCTCACGCCGGACGGAACACTCTGGCTCAATATCGCGGACACCTATGTCGGAAAGGGCAATCAGGGCGAAGCCCTCGACCCCAAGTACCCCAACGGCAGGACCGGTCAGGCGGTCGCCCTCAATAGCAAGGTGGAGGGCTGCAAGGCAAAGGATATGATCGGCATCCCGTGGATGCTGGCGTTCGCGCTGCGCGCAGACGGCTGGTATCTGCGCTCGGACATCATCTGGATGAAAGCGAACCCCATGCCGGAAAGCACCAAGGACAGGCCAAGCCGCTGCTATGAGCATATTTTCCTGCTGTCCAAGTCCCGCCGCTACTATTATGATGCCGCTGCCATCGCGGAGCCGGTTGCGGCCTCCACTCCTGCGCGGATGAAGCGCGGATTTGGTGCAGGCAACAAGTATTCCGCGGATATTCCCGGTCAGAAGCACCAACACCTCAACGACCACCGCCCGAACGGGTACGCCGATGAGGACATCCCTCAGCTTCGCAACAAGCGCGACGTCTGGCAGATCAACACCGTGCCGTACAAGGGTGGGCATTTCGCCGCTTTCCCGCCAAAGCTGGCGGAAACCTGCCTGCTGGCAGGCTGCCCGCCTGGAGGCGTGGTGCTGGACCCCTTCCTCGGCTCCGGCACTACGGCGGCGGTGGCAAAGCAGCTTGGACGGCACTACATCGGCATCGAGCTGAATCCCGAATACTGTACGCTGGCAGAGAAACGGATCGGAGGTGTCACGGTATGAACGCCTACACCCGGCAGGATTTGAGCGTCATGCAGGCGTGGCCGCTGGATCGGAAAATTCGCGTGACGCAGGCGAAGATCATTGAATGGTATCACCACTACGGCGGCAAGGTCGCCGTCTCCTTTTCGGGCGGCAAGGACAGCACCGTGCTGCTGGACCTTGCGCGGCGGGCGTTCCCCGACATTCCCGCCGTATTTGTGGACACGGGGCTGGAATACCCGGAGATACGGGAGTTTTTGAAAACCGCACCCAATGTAACGTGGCTGCGCCCGGAGATGCCCTTTTCCAAGGTCATATCGGAATACGGCTATCCCGTCGTTTCCAAGGACGTGGCACGGCGCGTTCGCTATGCAAAGCGTGGCAGCCCGTGGGCGCTGTGCCATCTGAACGGATTAAACCGTGACGGTACGCCCTCAAAATACAATGAACGATACATGAAATGGCGTATCCTGCTGGATGCGCCGTTTTTCGTTTCCGATCAGTGCTGTTTCATCATGAAGGAGCGGCCCCTGCACAGATATAACCGGGAAACCGGTAGAAAGCAGATCATTGCGACCATGGCCTGTGAGAGCGCACGCCGCCAGAGCGTCTATCTCAAAATCGGCTGCAACGCCTATCACAAGCGGGACCCCACCTCGCAGCCCATGTCCTTCTGGACCGAGCAGGACGTTTTGGAATATCTCAGAATGACCGGTATCCCGTATGCGTCCGTCTACGGCGAGATCGTGGAGGAAAACGGCAGGCTGACCACCACCGGCGCGAAGCGCACCGGCTGTATGTTCTGTATGTTCGGCGTTCATCTGGAAAAGGAGCCGAACCGCTTTCAGCGCATGGCGCTGACACATCCCAAGCAGTACGATTTCTGTATCCATAAATTGGGCTGCGGTAAAGTGCTGGACTTTCTCGGCGTACCGTATGCCCCGAACGGAGGTGAAACCCCATGAGCAAACGCTCACCCCGGCTGCTGTTCACGCAGGAGGAGCGGACAGCGCCGGAACTGGAAAAGGCTATCCGAAAAGCGGACAAGCGCATGAAGAAGCTGGAAAAGGCCGAGGCGAAGATACCCAAGAAAACCGTAAAGAAAAAGCAGCGCGTCGTTGACCCGAAAACCGGCACGGTCACAACGCGCCTTTCCTTTGAGGAGGTGGACAAGAAGCGGCCGCCCTCCAAGCTCACCCACGCCCTGCGGGACGCGCCCGGTGCGGCGGCGCTGTCTGCCGTCCACAGGGAGATTCGGGAGTATGAGCAGGACAATGTGGGTGTGGAGAGCGCCCACGGCATGGAACAGGCGGCGGAGCGCGCCGTGCGACTTGCCCAGCACGCCCACCGCTCCCATAAGGAGAAGCCCTACCGCCGCGCAGACCGCGCCGAGGTCAAGGCAGACCGCGCCAACCTCCGTGCGCTGGACAAAACGGCGCAGCACCATGACCCGCAGTTTTCCAGCAATCCCTACTCCCGCTGGCAGCAGAAGCAGGCCATCAAGAAGGAGTACGCCGCCGCCAAAGCCGGAAAAAGCGCCGGGAATACGGTCAGAGCCTCCGAAGCCACGGCAAAGGCGGCGCGGAAAGCCGCGGAGAACACAAAGAAAGCCGGCGAGTTCATCGCCCGTCACAAAAAGGGCTTTCTTATCGTGGGCGGCATCGCCGCCATGCTGGTTCTCATCCTCTGCACCGTGTCCTCCTGCTCCATGCTGATTCAGGGCGGGGCAACCGGCGTCAACGTGTCCACCTATCCCAGCGAGGACGCGGATATGCTGGCGGCAGAGGCACAGTATTGCGCCATGGAAGCGGAATTGCAGCAGTATCTCGACACCTACGAAAGCACCCACGACTACGATGAGTACCATTTTGATCTGGACGACATCGAGCATGACCCCTATGTGCTGATCTCCGCCATCACCGCCCTGAAAGGCCAGGAGTGGACGATCTCCGAGGTCGGCGGCATCTTGGAGATGCTGTTTGAAAAGCAGTACATCCTAACGGAAACCGTCACCACGGAAACCAGATACCGCTCTGAAACGCGCACCGGCTACTATACCGACGCGGAGGGCAATCTGCACAGCTATGAATATACCGTGCAGGTGCCGTATACCTACTACATCTGTACCGTGAAGCTGGAAAACTTCAACCTCTCCCATGTGCCGGTCTACATCATGTCGCAGGATCAGCTCTCCCTTTACGCCATGTATATGGCTACTCTGGGCAACCGCCCGGATTTGTTCGGTGGCTCGGAGTACATCGGCAAGTATTACGTCACCAAGTACGAGAAATACGAGATACCCCCGGAGGCGTTGGAGGACGCGCAGTTCGCCGCCATCATCAAGGAGGCGGAGAAGTATCTCGGCTACCCCTACATCTGGGGCGGCAGCACGCCCGCCACCTCCTTCGACTGCTCCGGCTTTGTCAGCTATGTCTACAACAACTGCGGCGTGGGCTGGAGCTTCGGCAGGCTGGGTGCGTCCGGGCTGCTGGGCATCTGTACGCGGGTGTCCGCCGCCAATGTCCGACCGGGTGATCTGGTGTTCTTCCAAGGCACCTATGACACCACCGGCGCGTCCCATGTTGGCATCTATGTGGGCAATGATATGATGCTCCACTGCGGCGACCCCATCCAGTACGCAAGCCTCAATTCAAGCTATTGGCAATCCCACTTCCTTGCTTACGGGCGCGTACCTGCGCCCTGATCTCACTGAAAGGAGCAAAAAATGAACCCTAAGATTACAAAGCTCAAGGCTGAACGGGCGAAAAACGATGAAAAGATCGCCGCCCTCCGCTCCCGCAACCGGGAGCTTGACGAGAGCATCGTCGAGCTGGAGAATACCGACATCATCGGCCTTGCCCGCGCCACCGGCATGAGCATGGAGGAGCTGGCGCAGTTCCTCACACAGCTCAAAAGGGGCGGCGCGCCCTTTATCACACCCAATACCAAGGAGGATACGAACTATGTGCATGAAGAAGAATAACAACCGGCTGCTGCGCGGAGTTGCCGCCGCCCTTTGCCTTGCCCTGATGTTCCTCACCATGTCCGGCATGGCCATGGCGACGGATATGGAGGACGCCCCGGCAGGCGATGCGCCGGAAAGCACGCCGGAGATCGTGGAGGCCGAGCTTCCCGCCACGCCCGAAGAAACGCCGGAGCCCCCTCCGGCAGAGCAAGGGCCGGACACACAGGAACCGGCTCCCGCGCCGCCTGAAACGACGGAAACGCCGCAGCCGGAGGCGGAATATGAGCTGGAGGCGGATATTCCGGCAGGCTGGCACAACGCGCCGGTGACGGTCACGGTCCGCATCAGGGACAAAAACAACGCAGGCTGGCAGAAGGTAGAGGCGGCGCTGCGTGAAACCGCCGAAAGAACAGACCTGACGGAGCAGCTTGTCCACGACGGCCTCGCCCGCTACACGGTGCCGGACAACGGTATCGTGTTTTTCTTTGTCACCGACCCCTACGGCACGGAGCATAAAAAGGAGCTGACCGTATCCTGTATGGACTTTGAAGCGCCCCGGCTGCGCGCAGGCGTCAGCGGTGCGCTGCTGCGCGTGGAGGCCGCCGACGCACTCTCCGGCATGGCGGGCGTCTATGTGAACGACGAGCTTTATACCACCCTGCAAAACGGGGAATTCAGCCTGCGTATCGACAGGAATACCCGCGATTCCCACTTCTACATCATGGGCGTGGACAACGCGGGCAACCGCACAAGCTATGTGGTGATCGCCAACCCCTTCTATGAAAAGGAAACGCCTGCGCCCAGCCCCACGCCGGAGCAGCACAGCGCCCATTGTCCCGCGGACTGCGATTGCAGAAAGCAGTCCTCCGGCAATACCGGCAGCAACGGCAATACCGGAAGTAACGGCAGCAATACCGGTGCAGGAAAGCCCTCCAACGCCTCCGGCAGCACGGGAAAGCCCGCTGCGGTACAGACGCCCGCGGCCACAGAGCCGGCGAAAGCACAGGAACCCAGCGATACCGCCGCGCCTGTCGCCATTGAGAAAGGGACGGGCTTTTCCCAAAACGGCAGCGCCGTCACCCGCGACCTGCTCTATGACAAGCACACCAACAAGCAGTTCATCGCTGTGGAAACCCGCAACGGCCATACGCTCTATCTGGTGATTGACTATGATAAGCCGCTGGACGAGGACGGAGATCAGTATGAAACCTACTTTTTGAACCTTGTGGACGAAAGCGACCTGTTTGCACTCATCGACGAGGATTCCGCCCCCGTCTGCTCCTGCAAGGACAAGTGCGAGGCAGGTGCGGTCAACACCGCCTGCGCAGTCTGCAAGAACAATATGACGGAGTGCATGGGAAAGGAAAAGGTCACGGAAAAGACGCCGGAACCCGACCCTACGCCTGATACGAGCGACAGCCCCGACAAGGACGGCGGCGAAAAGAAGTCCGGCAGCGGTCTTGTTGTGATTGTGCTGCTGCTCCTGATGGCGGGCGGCGGCGCGCTGTACTGGTTCAAGCTCCGTAAGAAAAAGCCCGACACAAAGGGACCTGTGGACTTGGACGATTACGACTACGGCGATGAGGATGAAGATGAGGAATACGAAAACGAGGATGATGCGGACGAGCCGGAGGAAACGGAGGACGCGGATGCATGACCCTTTTCACCAAAAATCCGCTGGAGCGACTGATGATGCAGCGCCCCTATCCGGGAAAGGAGGAAACGCCGCGCACCCCCGCCCCGGAGGGGCATTTCTGCTGCGGCTGCGCCCGTTACGGCACCGTCTGCCTCCGCCCCTGCTACCGTGACACCGACCTGCGGGAAAAGGCGCGGGCGAAAGCGCCGGAGCGTTAGGACCCCGACCCCTGCCGCATTCTCCCACCGATGCACAATGTACCCATGAGAGACCAGATGCAGCGGAAAAGGATGTGATACGGAAGCGGTGACTTGAACGACCTTGACTCACATACGATTAGAAAAACAGACACGAAAAGCAGTCCTCCGGGGCTGCTTTTTGCTATGCAAAAAGGAGAAAAATGAATATGACACACCATAAATTAGTGATCGCGGAAAAGCCCTCCGTCGCCCAGTCCATCGCCGCCGTGCTGGGCGCGACCAAACGCAACGACGGCTATCTTTCGGGAAACGGCTACCTTGTAAGCTGGTGCTTCGGGCATCTGGCGGAGCTGGCGGGCGCGGATGTGTACGATGAAAAGTACGCCAAGTGGCGCTACGACGATCTGCCCATCCTGCCCGCAGGCTGGCGCTTCACGCTGAAAGCGGACAAAGCCAAACAGTTCGAACTGCTGCGGGACCTCATGCGCCGGGAGGACGTGACCGAGGTCATCAACGCCTGCGACGCAGGGCGCGAGGGCGAGCTGATCTTCCGCACCGTCTACTACATGGCGGGCTGCACGAAAACCATGAAGCGGCTTTGGATCTCCTCCATGGAGGACGAGGCCATCCGAAAGGGCTTTGCGGACCTTCGTCCAGGACGGGAATACGACGGACTGCACCAGTCCGCCCTCTGCCGCGCCCGCGCGGACTGGCTGGTGGGCATCAACGCCACGCGCCTGTTTTCCGTCCTCTACCACCGCACTCTGAACGTGGGGCGCGTCATGACGCCCACGCTGGCGCTCATCGTCCAGCGGGAGGCGGAGATCAGGGCGTTCCGCCCGGAAGCCTTTTACACGGTAAATCTTCGCTGCGGCGATTTTGCCGTAGTGTCCGAAAAGTTCAAAGAAAAAGCGGAGGCGGACGGTCTTGCCGCCGCCTGCGCCGGTCAGCCGGTCACGGTCAAGGCGGTGCAGCGCATGGAAAAAACGGAGAACGCGCCCCGGCTCTACGACCTGACCGCCCTCCAGCGGGAGGCTAACCGCAGCCTCGGCTATACCGCCCAGCAGACCCTCGACTACTTGCAGGCGCTCTATGAGAAAAAGCTCTGCACCTATCCCCGTACGGACAGCCGCTTCCTCACCGACGATCTGGAAGCCTCTGTGCCGGAGCTTGCAGCCGTTGCTGCCGCCATCTGCGAAACCACCGCACCGGAGGGCGTGAACGCAAGGCAGGTCTGCGACAGCCACAAGGTCAGCGACCACCACGCCATCCTTCCCACCGCCAGCGCGGGCAAGGCGGATACCTCCGTCCTGCCGCTGGGGGAGCGCGAGCTTTTGCGACTTGTGGCAGGTCAGCTTCTCCGGGCGGTCAGCGATGCACACCGCTATGCGGAAACCACAGTTACGCTGGAGTGCGGCGGCACCGAGTTCACCGCCAAGGGCAAAACCGTCCTTGATACCGGCTGGAAACAGTATCTCGCGCAGGAAAAGCAGGACGCCGCCTTGCCGGAGCTGTCGGAGGGGCAGGTGTTGGAGTGTGGCGATGCCACCGTAAAGGAGGGCAAGACCACACCGCCCAAGCATTATACGGAGGACACGCTGCTTTCCGCCATGGAGACTGCCGGAAAGGAAGATATGCCGGAAGAAGCGGAACGAAAGGGGCTGGGAACGCCCGCCACCCGCGCCGCCATCATCGAAAAGCTGGTAGCCACGGGCTTTGTGGAGCGCAAGCGGGCGAAGAAGGCCGTCAGCCTTGTGCCTGCCCATACCGGCGTTTCCCTCATCACAGTGCTGCCGGAGCAGTTACAGTCCCCGCTTCTCACCGCCGAATGGGAATACCGCTTGCAGCAGGTGGAGCGCGGCGAGCTTTCCCCGGACGAGTTCATGACCGGCATTGCGGATATGCTCACGGAGCTGGTGAAAACCTATCAGGTCATCTCCGGCGCGGAGGTGCTGTTTCCCTCCGGCCGGGAGATCGTTGGCAAATGCCCCCGCTGCGGCAGCGATGTGACCGAGAGCAAAAAGGGCTTCTTCTGCGAGAAAAACGACTGCCGCTTCGGGCTGTGGCGGGACAACAAGTTCTTTGCCGCCAAGCGCGCCGCTCTGACAAAAAAGGTCGCCGCCGCGCTGCTGGCAGACGGGCGGGTGAAGCTCACCGGCCTCTACTCCGAAAAGACCGGCGGCACCTACGACGCCACCGCCGTGCTGGAGGATACCGGCGAGAGCGTCCGCTTCCGTTTGGAATTTGACAAGGGGGCGAGGAAATGAAGCTCTCCAAGCTGGAGCAGGAAAGTATCATCCTCTACAACGAGGAAGAATCCACCGCCAGCATCTACACCCACGACCCGAAGCTGAAGCGCAAGCTCAAGCGCCTTGCGGAGAAATACCCGGACAAGGTGTACCCGGATAAGGCCGTCCATGCCGGAGCGGTCAGCTACGCCGTGCCGAAAAGCTGCGTCAGCATCAGGGAGCCGTTCAGCGACGAGCGGCGCAGGGCCGCCAGCGAACGCGCCAAAAACGCCGGATATACGCCGCCCGCAAGGAGTATATACTCCGAAAACGAATGAGAACCGAGCGCCCGCACAGGAAAGCATACCCTTGCGCGGGCGCTGCCATTTTAGGGGTAAACAGCCCATGAAATGAAAGGAAGTGCCTATGACACGAAAATCTCCGTATCCGACAAGAGCGGATTATCCGGCATTGATTGAAAATGCCAAGCCTGCGCTGCGCGAGCTGTTGGGCGCGGCCTCGTATGAACGGAGGATCGCCGTTCTCAGCGGCTGCTCGCTTGATGAGATCAACACCCTCTGCACGCTTATGGTGCTGGGACGGCACAGCCTCTATCTTCGCCGCAAAAAGCCCTTCAACGCGCCGGACGCGGTTTTTGTCCGGTGGGCGGCGGACCTGTGGACGCTGCGTGAGCAGGACAAGGCAGGCGACATCCGCTATCTCTGCGGAAAAACGGATTTACGGGAATATCTTTCGCGGGGGCTTCAGCTCCTGCGTATCGACCTGACGGAAGGAGGAACCTATGCCAGAGAAACCCGGTAAAAACAGAGAACAGCTCAAGGAGATCACCGACCGCATCGAGGCGGGTATCCGCGACATCTTTGAATCCGGCGATATGGAAAAGTACCGCAATTACCTGCGAACCATGAGCCGGTTCCACAACTATTCCCTCAACAATCAGGCGCTCATCCACTTGCAGCGCCCGGACGCCACCTTTGTGGCGGGCTACAACCGCTGGCGGGACAAGTTCTCCCGCCATGTGCTGCGGGGTGAGAAGGGCATCACCATCATCGCGCCCACGCCGTATAAGAAGAAAACCGAGCAGGAAAAGCTCGACCCGGACACCAAGCTGCCCATTCTGGACGCGGACGGCAAAATTGTCACCGAGGAAAAGGAGATCGAAATCCCCATGTTCCGCCCGGTCAAGGTGTTCGACTACGCCCAGACGGACGGAAAGCCGCTACCGGAGCGCGTGGCCAGCCCTGTCGCCAACCTGACCGGCAGCGTGGAGAATTATGAGGCGTTCATGGAGGCGCTGCGCCGGTCCTCTCCCGTGCCGGTGGAGTTCAAGCCGCTGTCTGCGGATATGGACGGCTATTTCAGCCCCAAATCCCAGAGCATCACGCTGCGGGAGGGCATGAGCGAGGTGCAGACGGTATCCGCCGCCGCCCATGAGATCGCCCACGCCAAGCTCCATAATTACGGCTTGCAGCAGGCGGCGGAGCGCAAGCATAAGAGCCGCAATACAGAAGAAGTGGAGGCCGAAAGCATCTCCTTCATGGTCTGTGCCTACTTCGGCATTGAAACCGGCGCGAACAGCTTCGGCTATGTGGCAACATGGTCGAAAAACGCCGAGCTGCCGGAGTTCCGCGCCAGTCTGGACACCATCAGCAAAACCGCAAACGGCATCATCACCGACGTGGAAAAGCATTTTGCGGAGGTTTGCAAGGAGCGCGGCATCGAGCTTCCCAAGGACACGGAATATGAGCTTGTCACCATTCCGCCCTCCCGCACTGACGCGCTGGCCTTTGCCGCCGACTACGCGGCGTTCCTGCGCCGGGGGCTGAACGTTCCCGACAGCGCGGACAGACCAACGGCGGAGGCGGTGGCGGACAGGCTGCTTGCCGGTGAGGACGCAGAGCTGCGGAAGGAGCTGGAGGATTTTGTCAAGCTGGCAGACGAGATCGGCATCGACGACGGCTCCCGTGGGCTTCTGGAACGCTTCAACGGCCTGTTCCGTCAGGAATGGCGGGCAAAGGAGGAACCGCAGCCGGAGGTCGAAACGGAAAAGCCGAATGTTGAGGACGAGCTGCCGCCGCTGCCGGAGCTGGAGCAGGGCTATCCCATGCCGGATACCGGCATCGGCTTTTTAGAAATGTATCAGTACGGCTACACGGACGGCAACGCCATGCTGCCGCTGACCAAGGAGCGCGCCATGGAGCTGTTCATGCAGGACGTTCCCGTGTTCCTGCTCTACGGCGACAACACCGAGGCCATGGCGCTGGACGCCGAGGACATTTCCTCCCACACCGGCGTGTTCGGCGTGGAGCGTGAGGAATGGGACGCGGTGCGCGGCGTTGTGACGCTAAGCGAACAGGCAGACACGGAAAAGCTGTTTCTGGAAAACCCGCAGGACGCTTTCCTTATCTATCAGATCCGGCGCGGCGGTGAATTGGATGCTTACCGCTTCATGAACTATGACTACTTGCAGAGCAAGGGCGTCACGCCGGAGCGCGGCGGCTACGACGCGATCTACACCGGGGGATTTATGGATTATGGGAATGCCAGAACCAATCTGGATATGATTTATCAGCGGTTCAACGTGGATCATCCTGCGGATTTCAAGGGACACAGCCTGTCGGTCAGCGACATCGTTGCCCTCAAGCAAAACGGCGTAGTATCCTGTCATTACGTCGATTCCATAGGCTTCCGGGAGCTTCCCAATTTCCTCAAGCCGGAGAACTACCTCAAAAACGCGGAGATGCTGCTGGAGGACGACTACGGTATGATAGACGGCATCTTGAACAACGGCCCCAAACAGCCCACCGTGGCCGATCTTGAGGCGCAGGTCAAGGCGGGCTTTTCCATCTCCCTGACGGAGCTGGCTGCGGCCTCTCACCGCGAACAGAAGAAGCCCTCCGTGCTGGAGAAGCTCAGGGAAAAGACGCCGGAGCAGGCGAAAAACAAGACAGCGCCCAAACGGAGCGCGGAAAGAGAGCTTTGATATGAAAAACAACCCATTTACCCATGAAGAAATCAGCCTCATGAGCATCTACAACGCAGACGGCACCCGCGAGGGCCTGATCGCGGACCTCACAGAAATGCGGGGGTATCTGGACGCGGAGGAGGCCGAGCTGCGGGAGCTGACGGACAGCGCCCTCGCAAAGCTGCGCGGCATTACCGACGCGGAATACGCCGGCCTCGACCTGACACCGGATTTTGACCTCTGAGCAAAAACAGACAGTTTTACGGTCAAGAGCCGGAAAAATCGCAGATTTGCCGCTGGGAGCGCGCCGGATGAGGAATGTATCATCCGGCGCGTTTCTGTTTAAAAACCTCCGTTTTTCCCAAGTCATGAGCCGGAGAAAATACCCGAAAATCGCGCCTGCTTCGCGCAGGAGGCGCAGAAAGGCCATTTATGAGAACAGGACTGACAAAAGCGCAGAAAATCACGGAAATCGTATTTGACGAAAAAGATCTCCTTATCCATATCCGCACCCACAATACTGACCTCAAGAACCGTCTTGCCGCCTACGCCGCACAGCACCCCACAGAGTGCCGCCAACTGGACGCAGACCCCGACACAGGCGGCATGGAGTTCAGCATCCGCAAGGGGCGCTTGTCCTTCCGCCTGACCGCGCCGTACAGTGAGAAGCGGAAACGGAAAGCAAGCGAGGCGGCAAAAAGAAACGGCTTCAACAGAAAACCATGAAGGGAGGATTTTGCTTATGCCAAACAAACTGCAAGCCTACGCGGAGCAGGCGGAGCGCACCGCGCGGCAGATCACCGGCAGCCATTTAGCGTGGACGGCGTTCCTGACCACCGCCGCAAGGCTGTATAAATACCCCTACAACGAGCAGCTCATGATCTATATGCAGCGCCCGGAGGCCACCGCCTGCGCGGAGTACGACTTCTGGAATGAGAAAATGGGGCGCTATGTCCGGCGCGGCAGCACGGGTATCGCCCTCATTGACGCTTCCGGCTACAAGCCGCGGCTCAGATACGTCTTTGACGTTTCCGACACCGGCGGCAAGGAAAACGCCCGCCGCGTCAACCTATGGGAGCTGCGAGACGAGCATACCGACGGCGTGAGCGCCATGCTGGAGCGCAATTACGGCGTTTCCGGCAAAAACGGCCTTGCGGAGCAGTTCGAGAACGTCGCTTCCCAGCTTGCTGCGGAATACTGGCGCGACCATTCCCGCGACATCCTCGGCATCGTTGCGGATTCCTATCTGGAGGAGTATGATGATTACAACATCGAGGTGGCGTTCAAAAACGCCGCAGCGGTCAGCATCACCTACTCCCTCATGTCCCGCTGCGGGATGCAGCCGGAGGATCACTTTGAACACGAGGATTTTTTCAGCATCTTTGATTTCAACACCCCGCGCACGGTGGCAGCCCTCGGCACGGCGGTCAGCGAGATCAATGAACAGGTTTTGCGGCAGATCGAAGTCACCATACGAAATTATGAGCGCGAACACAGCGCGGAAAGGACGGCAGAGCATGGAGAACAACCTGACTTACACGATGAACGGAGATTACCTGATTCCCGACCTGAAGATCGAGGTGCCGGAGCAGCCCCTCGGCAAGTACGGGCGGATGCGCCAGAAGTACCTGAAGGAGCATCGTCCCATTCTCTGGAACCAGATGATCTTGGAGGAGACTCTGTTTCCGCACCTGCTGGAGATCGAGCAGGCAGCGCAGAGCCGCTTAGAGCAGATGATGCCGAAGCTGGCGTCGGAGGCCGGAGCGACGGAAGCTCTGAAAGCCAGCGATCCCATGAAATGGGTGGGCCTGATGAACACCTGCAAGGCGCAGGCCGAGGAGATCATCCTCAGCGAGCTGATCTACGCATAACAGAACACCCCGCACGGGGCGGTCAGCTATCCTTTTTCCCCACCGAAGCGGAACAGATTACAGCCATAGAAGAAGCGGAGAGCGCACAGACGCCCTTCGCTTTTTCCGTTTCTCAGGCGCAGCTTAACCATGTGCTGCGGCTGGGCGGCAATTCGGACGATACCCGCATGGTCATTGCCGCCGCGTTCCAGAAGCAGAAGTCCACGGAGGACATTGCCGCGCTGCTGCAAAGCACCTTTCACGGCGGCAACGGCTTTAAGACGCCGGAGGGCGAGCTTTCCGCGTGGTACGCCGTAGACGGCATCCACATCGCCCCCGGCAGGAACGCGGAGTATGTGCGCACCGCGCAGGTAATCGCATGGCAGGACGCCGCCGTGCGCATTTCTGAGCTTATGGACAGCGGCGCGTATGCCTCCAATGTGGAGCTTGCCGAGGCAGGACAGCATGAGCGGATGCTGCTTGCCCAAGCCCTCTGGTATCTGAAACACGATCTGAGCGACGAGGCACGGGAACAGGGCTATCTCTCCTGCATGGATACGCTACGGGGCGGCGGATTCCCCGATGAAACGGCGCGGCTGGCGGAGCAACTGACAAACACAGATTTCCGCGACACGCTCTCCGGCGAGTTCGCACAGTTTTACGCCGCCCATGAACAGGACAGAAGCCTGCTGCGCTTCCATTACCACAAGCTGGAGAACATCTGGCAGAGCCTGCGGGATATGTCCTTGCCCCTCAGAGAATATTCCTCCGAAATGGCCGCAGTGCCGGAGCTGGGACGATTCATCACGGAGGACGAGATTGACCACGCGCTGGATCGCGGCAGCGGTGTGGAGGGCGGCAAGGGCAGGATCTACGAATACTTCACCGCCGACCATACCGGCAAGGAAAAGGCAGCTTTCCTCAAAGATGAGTATGGCATAGGCGGGCGCTCCCACGCCGTTTCCGGTGCATCCCATAGTGATGAAAGCCACGACAGCCGCGGCATTGTCCTGAAAAAAGCAGGCTGTGCCAATGTGGAGCTGAGCTGGACGAAGGTGGCAGCAAGGATTGACAGCCTCATTCAGAAGGACCGCTTCCTCTCCCCACGGGAAAAGGAGCGGTACGCGCAGCTTCAACAGGAAAAGGAAACAGAACGCACGGCGCAAAACGAATACAATTCCATCAAAGAAGCCCACCCGGACGACATCGTGCTGTTTCAGGTGGGCGATTTCTTCGAGATGTACGGCGAGGACGCGAAGCAGGCGGCGACGCTGCTTGCCCTCAACCTCACTACAAGGGCGATCCCCGGCGCTGGCCGTGTTGCCATGTGCGGTGTTCCGTCGCACAATTTAGAGATGTATGTAGAGAAATTGCGCGATAAGTATGATGTGACGATTGCCGAAGCGCCAGACTTTAGAGGTGAGCGTCAAATTTACACGCTGCGCTCTATCGACCATGAAGCAGAAGCCGCCATTGACGCATACGAAGCCGAGTTTGGCGCAGACGGCACGAGGGTGTTCCGCGATCCTGCCGCAGAGCAGCCACAGCCCACGGTAGCAGAGCTGTTTGAGGGGTATAAGCTGACCGTGGGCAACGCGCTTGTCGCGGACGATGCTTTCCTCAACGCCTGCCACAACTCTGACCGGGAGAACGCCTATCTGGAGGGTGCGGCGGCAATCCGGCGCATTGTCACGGAATCCGGTGATTTGCAGCTCACACGGCTCTATTTCGATATGCCCGCGTTCCACAACCGGCTGCATCAGGAGCTTTTGGACGAGCTGTACCCCACGATGGCAACCACGGTCACGCCCTCACCCTACAAGGTGACGCAGGAGGACATCGACGCGGCCTTGCAGCAGTGGAACGGAAAAATTGAAAGCAAGCACGCAGTTGTCCGCTATATGAAGGCTCACGCCCGCGACCGGGACACCGCCGCATGGCTGGCAGCGGAATACGGCGTTGGCGACAGCTCCAAGCCGCTGCAAATCTCCGTGGGAAATTCCGAGCCGGTCACATTGTCATGGGCAAAGGTGCAGCGGCGCATTGCGCAGCTCATTCAATCCGATAACTTCTACACCGAGCAGGAACAGGACAACTTTGACAATATTGACCCCATCGCCATCCGGGAAGCGCTTGCTGAACGCGGTATTGTGGGCGGGCGCATTGTGGACGCGGAGGCAAACCGCAACAGCCCCTTCGTCCGGCAGGTCATGGCGGATGTGGAGAGAATCGCGGCGCAGGAAGCGCAGGCGGCGCACATGGACTCACCGGACCGTTTTTCCATCCGTCTGCACCCCAACGAGGGCGGCATTACCGGCATCTGGGACTCGGCCCTTGACCGCTTCTATGAGGAGGGTGGGCAGGTGCTTCGCTTCGCGGAGCAATCCAACGCCATTGACTACCTCTCCAGTATTCAGCGCAGCCGCGGTATGGAGCCGGACGCGCCGGTTTTCACAACGCCGCTGGGGAATGCCTATCGCGTGGGCGACGGCTTTTCCTCCACCGCAGCCGAACAGCGGGATACTCTGATGGTGGTCGAGCGTGTAGACGAAGATAATGTTTGGTACACTCTGCCAAGCGTCCCGGAGCAAGAAACGGTCAGCGTAGACCGCACCGTTTTTGAGCGTTACCTCGACACCGGCTATTTCTTCGCTGCGGAGCAGACGCAACCTGTCAAGGAGGTCACTGCCGAAAACGAACAGGAAAACATGATTTTCCGTGCGCCGTATGCCGTGGGTGATACCGTCTATCTGGACAACACGCCCTTTGAGATCACGGAGATCGGCGCACTCAACGTGCAGCTTCGTGACTCTGCGCTCCGCTATCCCGTATTCCGCGCCGAAAGCCGCGAGAACTTTGAGCGGTTGCTGCGCAGGGATGAGAGAAACGCCGCCATAACAGATTACCTTCCCGCACGGAACAGAAACGACGACCTCCGTGACCTCCTGATGAACGGCATCCTCACGCCTGACATCCGGGACGAGGTGCGGGAGCTGTTCCGGCAGGGCGAGGGCAACGCCGCCATCGGTGCGTATCTTTCCAACGTTTTCGCCGCGTCGGACGCGGACACCATGACGCTGGAGGACGGCAGCGAAGCGGATTTCATCACCTCAAGAAGCGGTTTTCAGGCGCAGATGCACGGAGAAAAGGGCATACACGCCCTCGGATTGTCGTGGCTGGACGCCGCACCCGTGCTGCGCGCCGCTTTTCTGGAGGAAGCGCAGGCGCAGGGCCGGACACAGGCGCAAGCTGAACAGACCATTTCCGTTCAAGAGCCGGAAGTTTCCCAACCGGAACAGACACCACCGGAAGCAGCAAAACCGGAGCAGCCGCAGTTTACCACGGAAACCGTAGCGTTCTACCCCGGCGAGAAAAGCCAGCTTCCCTATGACATTGAAATCCAGACTATCCGCACCACCGAGCCGGAGCCGCCCATGCCGCAAAGACTGCCTGCGGAGAATTTCCGCATTTTGGACGATGATCTCGGCACAGGCGGCGCAAAGACCAAGTTCCGGGCGAATATGGCGGCAATCAATCTTATGAAAGAGCTGGAGTTTGAGGGCGCACAGGCCACGCCTGAACAGCAGGAAGTTCTCTCCCGCTATGTGGGCTGGGGCGGGCTTGCGGACGCTTTTGATGAAAGCAAGGATAACTGGAAAGACGAATTTGCGGAGCTGTACGCCACACTTTCCCCGGAGGAATACGCCGCCGCCAGAGCTTCCACGCTGAACGCCCACTACACCAGCCCCACGGTTATCAAGGCAATCTATGAAGCCGTTGGCAACATGGGCTTCCAGACCGGCAACATCTTGGAGCCTGCCATGGGCGTGGGAAATTTTTTCGGGCTTCTCCCGCAGGAGATGCAAGGAAGCCGCTTGTACGGTGTGGAGCTGGACAGCATCACCGGGCGCATTGCCAAGCAGCTTTACCCCAAGGCGGATATTACCGTGGCAGGCTTTGAAACCACCGACAGGCGGGATTTCTTCGACCTTGCCATCGGCAACGTGCCCTTTGGACAGTATCAGGTCAACGACCGGGCTTACAACAAGCTCGGTTTTTCCATCCATGACTACTTTTTTGCCAAAACGCTGGATCAGGTGCGTCCGGGCGGCGTGATCGCCTTTGTGACCTCCCGCTACACCATGGATAAGCAATCTCCCGAAGTCCGTAAGTACATCGCGCAGCGGGCGGAGCTGTTGGGCGCGGTCCGCCTGCCCAACAATGCGTTCAAGGCCAACGCCGGTACGGATGTGGTCAGCGACATCATCTTTTTGCAAAAAAGGGACAGGCCTATTGACATTGAGCCGGACTGGGTGCATTTGGGCGAAAATGAGGACGGATTCTCTATCAATCAGTATTTCATCGACCACCCGGAGATGGTGCTGGGACGGCAGACCTCGGAAAGCACGCAGTACGGCAGGCAGGATTTTACCGTGGAACCGTATGAGGATTTGGACCTTGCCACGCAGCTTAGATACGCCATTCAGAATATCGGCGGCAAGTACGAATCTGCCGAGCTGCCTGACCTCGGTGAGAACGAAACCATACAGGATACCATTCCCGCAGACCCCAACGTGAAGAATTACAGCTATGCCGTGGTGGACGGAGAGGTGTACTACCGGGAGAACTCCGTCATGGTCAAGCCCAACCTGAACGCCACCGCAAAGGAGCGCGTCAAGGGCATGGCCGAGCTGCGGGACTGCGTTCACCGGCTCATTGACCTCCAGATGTGGGAATCCGACGATCTTTCCATCCGCGCCGAACAGCAGAAGCTCAACCGCCTCTATGACCGCTTCACCGAGAAATACGGCCTCATCAACAGCCGGGGCAACGCTCTCGCCTTTGCAGACGACAGCTCCTATTACCTGCTCTGCTCCCTTGAAATGCTGGACGATGAGGACAAGACAAAGCTCAAGGGCAAGGCGGATATGTTCACCAAGCGCACCATCCGGCAGCGGCAGTCCGTTACCAGCGTGGACACCGCCGCAGAAGCCATCGCCCTGTCCATTGGGGAAAAAGCCCGCGTGGATATGGCGTATATGTCCCAGCTCACCGGCAAGAGCGAGGACGACCTCATCGACGAGCTGAACGGCGTTATTTTCCTCGACCCTGTTTACGGCGACTGGCAGACGGCGGACGAATACCTCTCCGGCAACGTCCGGCAAAAGCTGCGGGAGGCGGAGAACGCCGCCGTTGACAGTCCCGGCTATCTGCCCAACGTGGAGGCATTGCGCGCCGCCCAGCCGAAAGACCTTGACGCTTCGGAGATCGAGGTGCGCCTCGGCGCGACGTGGATCGACAAGAAGTACATCCAGCAGTTCATGTTCGAGCTGCTGGAGCCGCCTCTGTATGCCCGCCGCTCCTTGGAGGTCAACTACTCGGAGTTCACGGCGGAGTGGAACATCTCCGGCAAGAACAGCATCCCCTACAACGACATCAACGCCCGCATGACCTACGGCACCGACTGCGCCAACGCCTATAAAATCCTTGAAGATACGCTGAACCTGCGGGATGTGCGCATCTACGACACCGTAAGGGACGCGGACGGCAAGGAAAAGCGCGTCCTCAACAGCAAGGAAACCACCCTCGCCCAGCAGAAGCAGCAGGCCATTAAAGAGGCGTTCCGGGACTGGATATGGCGCGACCCCGACAGGCGGCGGGAGCTGGTGCAGCTCTACAACGAGCGCTTCAATTCCACCCGTCCCCGGGAATATGACGGCAGGCACCTGATCTTTCCGGGCATGAATCCTGAGATCACCCTGCGGGAGCATCAGCTCAATGCCATCGCCCACGACCTCTACGGCGGCAATACGCTCCTTGCACACGAGGTGGGCGCGGGCAAGACTTTTGAGATGATTGCCGCAGCCATGGAGGGCAAGCGCCTCGGCCTTTGCCAGAAATCCCTCTTTGCGGTGCCGAACCACCTGACGGAGCAGTGGGCCTCGGAGTTTCTGCGGCTCTATCCCTCCGCAAATATCCTTGTGGCCACCAAAAAGGACTTTGAGACACGAAACCGCAAGAAGTTCTGCGCAAGGATCGCCACCGGCGACTATGACGCCGTTATCATCGGTCACAGCCAGTTTGAGCGCATCCCTGTGTCCAGAGAGCGGCAGGAACGGCTCTTGCAGGAGCAGATCTGGGAGATCGAGGACGGCATCTCGGAACTCAAGGCCAGCCGCGCCGAACGCTTTACCATCAAGGAACTGGAGCGTACCAAGAAAAATCTGAAGGCCAAGCTGCAAAAGCTCCACGACGCCGCCCGCAAGGACGACGTTGTGACCTTTGAACAGCTCGGCGTAGACCGGCTGTATGTGGACGAGGCGCACAGCTTCAAAAACCTGTTTCTCTACACAAAAATGCGAAACGTGGCGGGACTTTCCACCACCGACGCCCAGAAGTCCTCGGATATGCTCTTAAAATGCCGGTATATCGACGAGATCACCCACGGCAAGGGCGTTACCTTCGCCACGGGTACGCCAATCTCAAATTCCATGACGGAATTGTATACCATGATGCGGTATTTGCAGCACGATATGCTCAAGCGCAACAGCCTGACCCACTTCGATTGCTGGGCCTCCGCCTTTGGAGAAACCACCACCGCCATCGAGCTTGCCCCGGAGGGGACAGGCTACCGGGCGAGGACGCGGTTTGCCAAGTTCTTCAACCTGCCGGAGCTGATGAACCTGTTCCGGGAGGCAGCGGACATCAAGACCGCCGACCAGCTAAACCTTCCCACGCCTACGCCCGTCTACCACAACGAGGTCAGCCAGCCCACGCCGCTGCAAAAGCAGATGGTGCAGGAGCTGTCCGAGCGCGCCGCAAAAGTCCACGCGGGGAGCGTGGACGCAAGCACCGACAATATGCTCAAGATCACCTCGGACGGACGCAAGCTGGGCCTCGATCAGCGCGTCATCAACCCCGACCTGCCGGACGATCCCGGCAGCAAGGTCAATCGCTGCGTGGACAACATCCACCGCATCTGGCAGGACGGGCAGGCGGAGAAGCTGACGCAGCTCGTGTTCTGCGACCTGTCCACTCCCAAGGGCAAGGCGGCGCAAAGCGGCAGGATCGCCGCGAAAGGCACGGACAGCCCGGAGCTTCACGCGCTGGAGGCTGCTATTGACGCGGAAACCGGGCCGGAGGAGCCGCCCTTTACCATCTACGACGACATCCGTGAAAAGCTGGTTGCCCGTGGGATTCCGAGGGAACAGATTGCATTCATCCATGAGGCGAATACGGAAGTCCGAAAGAAGGAGTTATTCGCAAAGGTGCGCTCCGGTCAGGTGCGCGTCCTCATGGGCAGCACCTTCAAAATGGGCGCGGGCATGAACGTGCAGGACCGGCTCGTGGCGCTCCACGACCTGGACTGCCCGTGGCGGCCGGGCGATCTGGAGCAGCGCAGCGGGCGCATCATCCGGCAAGGCAACCGCAACAAGGAGGTACACATCTACCGCTATGTCACGGAATCCACCTTCGACGCATACCTCTGGCAGACGGTGGAAAATAAGCAGAAATTCATCTCCCAGATCATGACCTCAAAATCCCCTGTAAGAAGCTGTGAGGATATTGACGAGGCGGCGCTCTCCTATGCCGAGATCAAGGCGCTGTGCGCCGGAGACGAGCGCATCCGTGAAAAGATGGACCTCGACGTGGACGTGGCGCGGCTGCGGCTGATGAAGGCCAATCACCAGAGCCAGCAGTACCGCTTGGAGGACAACATCCTGCGACATTTTCCGGCGCAGATTGAGGAAAACAAAGGCTTCCTCTCCGGCTTTGAGGCGGATATGAAAACGCTGGAGCAGCATCCCCACCCCAAGGACGGCTTTGCGGGTATGGAGGTCAAGGGCGACCTTCTTACCGACAAGGACAATGCGGGCGCGGCGCTGCTGGAGGCGTTCAAGGACGCAAAGGGCTTGGAGCCCGTTCCCATTGGCAGCTATCGTGGCTTTGCCATGTCCCTGACCGTTGAAAACTTCGGCAAGGACTTCGTTCTCACCCTCAAGGGGCGGATGAGCCACCGGGTAGAGCTGGGCAAGGACGCGAGGGGCAACCTTGTCCGCATCGACAACGCCCTCGCCCAGATGCCGGAGCGGTACAAAACGGTGCAGGGCAGGCTTGAAAATGTGCAGGCGCAGCTTGCGACGGCAAAGGCGGAGCTGGGCAAGCCCTTTCCGCAGGAGGCGGAGCTGAAGGAAAAATCCGCGCGGCTGGCGGAGCTGAACGCGGAACTGAACATCGACGACCGGACGCCCATGGAACAGGCGGCGGAGAATGTGGTGGCAAAACGCCCCTCCGTCCTCGGCAAGCTGAAGGTGCCCAGCGTCCACGGCGCTGGGGAAAAGAAAAAATCTCACGAACAGGAGGCACGATGAATATGAACGAGGCATTACAGCAATCGTTATACGACAAGCTCTCGCGGGAGCAGGACAAATACCGGGACTGGCTGAAGGGCCAGCCCCCGGAGGAAATCCTCCATCACAGCTATGAATACACCGTGCGGGAGGATATTTTGATGAGTATGGAGGAGCTGACGCTCAGCGAGGCGGAAACGCGGGCGCTGCTGCTGTCCCCCTCGCCCATGGCGATCCTCTACGACAAGTTCTCCGATCTGGAAACCGGCTACATGGATACGATCCGCGACAGCATCGAGGACACAGCAAGAGACGAAGCAAAAAAGCTCCGGGATCTGCCGGTCTATCCCTACCCCGCCGATCACGCGCGGGAGAATGGCGAGCTGGACGCCTACCGCGCATCCTTCCGCGCCAATGTGAGCTGTAAGGACGCCATTGAAGCCGCCATCCGGGACAATTACCATGACAACCGCCTTGACACTGCGGCGGTGGGACAGGTGGCGGAGCAGTTCGGGCAGGAGCGGATGCTCTACGTCCTCGCCGCCACCGTCCGCCATTTTGATTACGACGGACGCATCTCGCGGGACAACAAGCGCTGGGCGAATACCATTCCCGCTTATCAAAACGGGGACGGCATGGATAGCGACCGCTCGGTGCAGTTTGTGGTCTGCTCCCACCCCGGCCTGACGGATTTGTTTCTCACGGGGGCGCGGCGTGAGCAGCCCCTCACAGCCGACGAGATCAAAACGGAGGCGGCGCGGCTGCTGGGCAAACTGCAAGAGCCTGTGCAGCCCAACAGCCTCGGCGGGACGCATTTCATGGCAGAGGTGTCCCGTGACTTCATGGAACGCGCCGGAGCGAAGGACACGGCGGCGCTGCAAAAGCTGCTGCCCTTTTCCCCCCTTGCCCTCACGACCCTCAAAGACCGCAGGGGCGTGTATGCCCTGATCGGCAAGGACGAGGATCGCAGCCAGAGCCTCCGGCGTCCCTCCGTCCGCTCCAAGCTGCAACAGGCGGCGGAGCAGAAGCAGCCTGCCGCAAAGAAGAAGGATTTGGAGCTGTGACATGGCGAAGCGGAAACGGGACATCCAGCTTAAAGTCCGCGTGACGCCGGAGGAACGGGCGATGATCGAGGCGAAGATGGCGCAGCTCGGCACGACCAACATGGCGGCGTTTATGCGCAAAATGGCCATTGACGGGTATGTGGTGAAGCTCGACCTGCCGGAGCTGCGGGAGCTGGTGTCGCTGCTGCGGTATTCGTCCAACAACCTCAATCAGCTCACGCGGCGGGTGCATGAAACGGGGCGTGTTTACGCCGCAGACATGGATGATATACTCCAAAATCAGGAGCGGATCTGGCAGGCGGCAAGCGGTATCCTGTCCCGGCTTGCCGCCATCAAATAAAGGGGTATTTATCCCATGCGGGGCGGCTTGCTACGAGGTAAGCCGCCCCTGCTTTTTTGCGGTCCGGCATCCTTGCAGGGCAAGGCAGCTTCCTGTATGCTGAAAGCAGAAACAAACAAAACTGGAGGGATATTGATATGCGTTTCCTTTTGAAAATCCTCTTTGCGCCCATCCTTGCGGCGCTTGCCGTTGTCACATGGTTTTTCGTGTTCGTCGTCAGCCTGTCCAGCGGCATCCTCTGCATCCCCGCCGCCATTCTCGGCTTTTTCGGGCTGTTCATACTCTTTGTGGATTCCGTCAGCTACGGCGTGGGGCTGCTGGTGATCGCGTTCCTCATAAGCCCCTACGGACTGCCCATGCTGGCGGCATGGCTGCTGGCAAAGCTCCATGTCCTGCGCTACGCGATTCAGGACAGGATTTACGGGTGATACATTTTTAGAAACGCGCAAAACATTTTGAAAAGCTATATTTTTGTGCAATTTCAGAAACGCCATATTACGCAGCAAGCGCGGAGCATATCGCCCCGCGCTTTTCGTTTTATTCGATCTCGTAATCCTCACTGTCGTCGGCCTCGCCGGTGGTGCAGGTGAAGCACAGGTACGTCCCTGTGACGCCGCTGCCTGCCGCCCAGATGGGCGCGCCGCAGATCATGCATCTTGCGCCGTTTTTCTTGGCGGCAAGGGATTCCCGCAGTGCCGCGATTAGCTCCCCGCGGTTGGCGTCCTTGTTGTTTTTTACTACGCCGTCCGCAAATTCTTCAATGGAAATATAGGTGAACATATCATTCCTCCGGTTTGACCGCAACATATTTTTGATTGCGGCTGTTGGGCTTGTCGGGAATGGTCATGCGAAGCTGTCCGCTTTCCAGCAGGGGCTTGAGGTGTGCTTTAATAAAATGGTTCTTGTTTTTCAGTCCACACATGGTCATGATTTCTTCACGGCTTTTAGGCTGCGCACAGAAAGCCAAAATCGTTGCGACTGTGCTGGTGTCTGTGGTGCTATCTGTGGTGGTGACTGGTGTGGTGCCACCACAGTTGCCGCCTAACTTCGTATTCCGAATCGTGGCATAGAGCATGAACGCCTCTACTTTGTATTCCGGCTGCGGCAGACCGGCGGCCTCCATGACCTCATAGAGCCGGTCTACACCCTCGCCGAACTCCTGCACATATTCGTACTCATGCAAAAACTGCGCGATTTTCGGGTTGCGGGAAAAGTGAACGTGACGCATATTGTTCAGCCGCACGATTCCCGGCAGAGTGCCGGGGCTTTCCACAGTGATCCGGTCGTCGAACATCTTGATTTGGATGTCGGTCCCTTTGATGCTGTAATCGCGGTGCGCAACGGCATTGATGATAAGCTCCTTCCACGCGAACTCCGGGTATTCCGGCTCCGTGACAAAGCGCGTATCCGCGCCGAGGTAGGTGCGCTCCTTGATCTGGCTTCCCACAAACTCCAGCGCTTTCTCTGTCACCTGAAGGATGCGCCCCTCAAACATCACGTCCTTGATGACGTTCATCCTTGCGCCGACCCTTGCCTCCGTTCCTTCGTAACGCACGAAGCGGATACGGGCGCGGGGAAAGAAGTGCTTCGGATTTTTGCCGAACAGCAGCATGGCCGCCGCGCTGACTTCCTCTTTTCCGCTTCTTTCGGAGAGAAATTCCTTGTTCTCCCGGAGGTATTCCTCCGGGCTTTTCCGATAGCCGATCCTTGAAGTAAACTCCCTGACAAAGCCGAGGTCAAGGTCGTCCAGCCCTGCATCGGGAACCGGCGTGTCTTCAAAATACCGCGTTCCCTTTGCATACATAAGCTGCAAGCGCTCCTCAAAATTGAGCTTCTTGGACTTATCCCCGACGCGGAAGAAAACCTCGTCCGCCTGATTCGCGTGAAGGTCGCTGCTCTGCAAGACTTCGATCAGCAGGATGTGGTCGGCCTTTCCGTTCCTGTTGGTGCAGGACAGCCGCTCCGTTTCCACCCGCACGGAGGGCTTGCAGAAGTCAAACGGCGCGCGCAGCAGCTCATTGATATTCTCTGCGTAGCTGTCAATTCCGGTAATTGTTCCGTCGTCCTCTACGCCAACAGCGATCACGCCACCGTCCGCGTTGGCAAATGCAATCAGGTGAACGGCAAGGGCTTTCGCGTCAATCCGCGCGCTCTTGCGGTCAAAGAGCGGCGATTCCACCGCACCACATATTTGTTCAATCGTCATTTTGCAGCTCATGCCCGCACCCCCTCGTCATAAGAAAGCGTAAGGCCGTGATCTTCACAGTACCGGCGAATAACGAACATCGTCATCTTATTCGGAACGGTTCTTCCGTTCTCCCAACGGTTTACCGTTGCGCAGCTCACATTCAAATCCTCCGCAAGCTCTTTTTGCGAAATCCTGCGCTCGCTGCGCAGCTTGATAATAGCGTCTGCAAAGCTCATACACTCCACGCTCCTTTTGCATAGTATAACACCTGTTAGGCGCTTTTACAATCGGAGCGGCGCATTGTTCAGAAAAAAGTTGCAAATCCATCCCACCGAAAGGAGGCCGCGCCCCATGGCGACCACACGCATCATTTCCATGCACGTCAGTCACGGCAAGACGATTGCCGACTGCCTGACCGACCGCATCGACTACTCCAAGAATCCAGACAAGACACAGGGCGGCGATCTGATCTCCGCCTATGAATGCGACCCGAAAACCGCCGACGCGGAGTTTCTTTACTCCAAGCGGCAGTACCAGACCGTCACCGGGCGGGAACAGCGGCACGACGTGATCGCCTATCAGGTGCGCCAGTCCTTTAAGCCCGGAGAAATCACGCCGGAGGAAGCAAACCGTGTGGGCTTTGAATTTGCCGAGCGGTTTCTGAAAGGCAGACACGCCTTTTTCGTTGCCACGCACACCGACAAAAAGCATATTCATAATCACATCATCTGGAACTCCACCACGCTGGACTGCAAGCACAAGTTCCGCGATTTTCTCGGCTCCGGCAGGGCGGTCGCAAGGCTCAGCGACGCCATCTGCACCGAGCACCGGCTGTCCGTCATCGCAGCGCCCAAGCGCGGGAAAAATCACTACGGCAAGTGGCTGGGCGACAACGCAAAGCCCACCCACCGGGAGCTGCTCTGCGGCCTTATCGACGCGGCGCTTTTGCAGACGCCCGACAGCTTTGACGCGCTTTTGAAGCTGCTGCGCGATGCTGGCTGCGAGGTCAGACGGCGCGGGAATACGCTGTCCCTGCGCCACCCCGGCAAAAAGGGCTTTGTCCGTCTTTCTTCCATCGACGGCTATACGGAGGACGCGCTGCGCGCTGTCCTCGCCGGGGAAAAGGAGCATACGCCGCGCAAAAAGCGCAGTCAGACCGCGCAGAGAAAGAACACGTTGCTCATCGACATCGAGGCGAAGCTGCAAGCCGGAAAGGGCTGCGGTTACGAGCGCTGGGCAAAGGTGTTCAACGTCAAGCAGATGGCGCGGAGCTACAATTATCTGCGGGAGCATGGACTGCTGGATTACGCGGAGCTGGAGGAAAAAGCCTCTGCTGCAACGGAACAGTTCCACGCGCTTTCCGCGCAGATCAAGGCGGCGGAGACGCGCATGGCGGAGATCGCCGTGCTGAAAACGCACATCATCAACTACGCCAAGACCCGCGACGTTTACGCCGGATACCGCAAGGCCGGTTACTCCAAAAAGTATCTTGCGGAGCATGAGAGCGACATTCTCTTGCACAAGGCGGCGAAGGACGCCTTTGACGAGCTGGGCGTGAAAAAGCTCCCCACCGTCAAGAGTTTGCAGGAGGAATACGCCAAGCTGCTGACGGAGAAAAAGACGGCGTATGCCGAATACCGGCGTTCGCGTGACGAGATGCGCGAGCTGCTGCTCCACAAGCAGAATGTGGACAGGATGCTGGGCAAGGATGAGCGCAGTGAGGAAAAGAAACAGGAGCATGACCGCCAGTAACGGCCATGCTCCTAAAGCGTTTCGCAGAAACGCGCAGCCGCACATTTATGTGTGTTCAAAGGGTTTCAGGGGTGCTGCCCCTGACAAGCAGAGGGCAGTTTTCGCGGCGGCAGAAACTGCCCGAAAAGCAAAGTGGGTACCTCTTTGCCCTGCTTGCCACGTTTTCTCCCGTCCTTGGCAGCGATGCTTCTTGTGCTTCCCTGCATAGGTAACTTTTTTCTGAACACTTCGCCGGACGCCTTGTGTTTCTTCGGATATTCGTATATAATGTATCGTGTTGAGTATTATCCATGCGGAGGTGCGGTATGAACGGGATCAAGGG
>ENA-UEQW01000386-UEQW01000386.1-human-gut-metagenome-genome-assembly--contig:-NODE-386-length-42678-cov-44.222061_pt1 | contig 42678 bp, 38 predicted proteins | sample MGYA00242947_ERZ507947 | MGnify/ENA primary metagenome ERZ507947 (study PRJEB26167, sample SAMN06115421) | human gut metagenome | host: Homo sapiens | place: China:Guizhou | collected 2015-03-17... | reverse complement strand
GTCCCCGCGTCGGCATTTGTTAGTCAAGGCTCGATGCCTTGACTAACAAATACATGAATATCAATACTTCAAGTATTACCAATTTGGGGCATCGAGCCCCAAATTGGCAATGCCGACGCGGGGACGCGTCGCCCCCAGGTTAGGACGCGTCCCCCCAATTAGGCAGATAAATTGCAGTTTATACATATCATTAAACGCAATATTGTTATAGAGCCTTTTTTCTTTTCATTGCGCTCGCCTTACACTATCTTTACATAAGATAGGCGGCGGCTCGGCAATGAAAATAAAAACGCATTTTTTCTTTTCATTGCGCTCGCCTTGCACTATCTTTACATAAGATAGGCGGCGGCTCGGCAATGAAAATAAAAAACACGTTTTTTCTTTTCATTGCGCTCGCCTTGCACTATCTTTGCACACACAATGATAAATGAACAATATCCGTCTAAACTCTTAGAACATGCCGTGCAAGAATTGACACGACTGCCCGGAGTGGGACGTAAAACAGCTTTGCGCTACGCACTCTACTTACTAGCACAAGATAAAGATACCGTTCATAATTTTAGCAATAGCCTAACACACTTATGCGATGATGTAAAACACTGCAAAGTTTGCCACAACATCTCCGACACAGAAGTGTGTGACATCTGTAGCAATACGCAACGTGACCGAACGACAATCTGTGTGGTTGAAAACATTCATAGCGTAATGTCGATAGAGAACACGGGGCAATATCACGGACTTTATCACGTGCTTGGAGGTGTCATCTCACCAATGGACGGCATCGGCCCTTCTAATCTCGAATTGGATTCTCTCTTTAAACGAGTGGAAGAAGGCTCTATCAATGAGATTATTTTAGCACTTAACCCTACCATGGAGGGCGATACGACAAACTTCTACATTTCAAGGCGTTTAGCCGACACGAAAGTCAAGCTATCAGTACTGGCCAGAGGGGTTAGCGTAGGCGATGACCTTGAATATACGGACGAAGTAACCCTTGGACGCTCCATTCTTGGACGTACTCCTTTAAAATAAAGAAAAATAACAACAGACATGACCAATCATACTACTTCAAGCAAAGACTTAATACTTGCACGTACCTTATATATAAGTGTATGGGCTGCAGTGACTATCTTTGCCCTTTTATGCGAAAACGACCTACTGCCTATCGGATACGTAACGGCCAACGCACAGACGGAATATATGCTCAACCTACTTTGCATCGTACTAACACTTACATGCACTTGGGGCAGTCTACGACTTTTTGCTACAAAGAAAGTACGCAACAGCATTTCAAACAAAACGAACGGACTGCGCAACTGGAACTTGCTGCGTACCTCTATCCTGGCTTTCAGCATCATCGTCAACCTTATTACTTACTACGGATTAGCCAATAGCACAAGTGCCTTGTTCTGCTTACTGATTACGCTCGCAGGATTCGTCTTTTGCTGGCCAAAACATTATGAATAAGTAGGTGTAAAAAAAATATTTTGGACAACTACTTAATTAATACGCCGATTCATTATGCTACTACGTCCCCTTGAGCCTGAAGATTTGGAACTACTCTACTCTATCGAAAACAATGAAGACCTTTGGAACTGTTCTAACGCTGACGGCCCCTTCTCGCACTACGTATTAAAGAAGTACATAGCCGAAGCAGCCACCATTCATGAATGTGGACAATTGCGCTTAGCCATTGACATTGCACTCGACAAAACGAACAGTCCATCACGCCCCATAGGCCTTATCGACTTAACCAACTACAATGCTTTGGCCGCAAGAGCAGAAGTGGGAATCACGCTACTTAAAGAACATAGAGGGAAAGGATATGGTACAAAAGCGCTTCAACTAATCGAAAAATTTGCAGTCGAAAGGCTACGCATCCATTCACTACATGCCTACGTTTCGCCACACAACACACCATCTATGCAACTCTTCGAAAAGGCCAACTATAAAATGATTGCGAAACTGCCCGATTGGCATTACAATAAGGGCAAATACGAAGAAATTGCACTTCTCTTGAAGATTTTTTAAAAAAAAAGTAGTAAAACATTTGGTACTTCACAAAAAAGTCGTACCTTTGCACTCGCAATCGGGAAACAACGATACACAACGAGAGCAAATACATAAAAGAAGTTGAATGGTGTGTTAGTTCAGCTGGTTAGAATACATGCCTGTCACGCATGGGGTCACGGGTTCGAGTCCCGTACACACCGCTATTAATGCTGAGTTGAAGCTTTAACTTTTGCACACTTTGGTGTGTTAGTTCAGCTGGTTAGAATACATGCCTGTCACGCATGGGGTCACGGGTTCGAGTCCCGTACACACCGCACATTCAATACATTTTGGTACCCTGACCGAGTGGCTAGGTAGCGGTCTGCAAAACCGTGTACAGCAGTTCGAATCTGCTGGGTACCTCGTTTAAAGAGTAAACTTTCATTTGAGAGTTTACTCTTTTTTTATAATACTTCTACTTTTCAGTTAGGCGAACTGATCTGCTGCCGCGGGTTGAAACCCCGCCCCCAATTAGGCAGATAAACTGCAATTTATACATATATGTGTGCAAGAACAACCTTACCCACATGATACTTTACAGAACCCTTATTTTGTTATCTTAAGATAATGTCTTCGAAAACACTTTGCTATTTCCTTTTTTTTTACGAAATTAGCAACAATTATTTACAAAAAGTTTTGAATTGCAATTTACACAATTCAAAATAACACAATAAACCACAACTTAACATCTGTATGTCTGAAGACAACTATATGCAGGCGCAAGCCATAAGCACTACATTTGGCTATCAAGAAGAGGACGAGACCCCCTCAAATAACGAACGCGCCTATGCCACTATTAAGAGCAATAATAAGTGGAAGCGCAAGCTTGGCATTTGGATTTCAAAGCACTTGAGCAAAAAGCAATTCACCCTGATCTTGGCCTTACTCGTAGGACTGGGTTCAGCCATTGCTGCTCAGTTACTGAAATTGTTCATTCATGAGATAGAGTTTATGCTCACCTCACAATTTGACGTAACCCACGCCAACTGGCTATTCCTTATCTACCCTGTAGTCGGCATCTACCTTACTGCTCTATTCATCAAATACATCGTACGCGACGACATAGGTCATGGTGTAACAAAGATACTTTACGCCCTATCACGCCGACAGGGCAACATTCGCAAGCACAACTGTTGGTCGAGCGTAGTCGCCTCAGCCCTTACCATTGGTTTTGGTGGTTCTGTGGGTGCAGAGTCGCCTATTGTTCTTACAGGTTCTGCCATTGGCAGCCGATTGGGACAAATATTCCAACTCGACCACAAGACTATGATGTTACTCATTGGGTGTGGCGCTTCTGGAGCAGTCGCAGGCATTTTCAAGGCTCCCATTGCTGGCCTTATGTTTACGCTTGAAGTGCTCATGGTCGACCTCACCATGGCCTCACTACTTCCACTGCTCGTTAGCTGCCTTACGGCCACTTGCATCACCTATGCTTGGACAGGAATGAGTCCTATGTTTGATTTCACGCTAAACAGTCCCTTTGAAGTCAACCGAGTTCCGACAGCCGTTCTGTTAGGCATCTGTTGCGGTTTCATCTCGCTTTACTTCACACGTGTTATGAACTGGTTTGAACAAGTGTTCGGACGACTCAACAATATGTATAAAAAGTTAGCCTTGGGTGGATTAGTCTTGGCCTTGCTCATTTACTTCTTTCCCCCACTCTATGGCGAAGGCTACAGCACTATTTCTATCCTATTAAATAGTCAAACAGAGGCTGAAGCCAACAACGTGCTCAACAATTCACTCTTCTATGGTCACCCCGAATTGTTGTTAGTTTACTTAGGCCTTATCATTGTGTTTAAAGTATTTGCTACGACGGCTACCAATGGCGGTGGCGGTTGTGGTGGTACGTTTGCACCTAGCCTTTTCTTAGGCTGTATTGGCGGCTTCGTCTTTTCGCGCCTTTGGAACGTCTACGGCCTTTGGGACATTAATGTACCCGAAACGAACTATGCCCTTTTAGGCATGGCGGGCGTTATGAGTGGTGTATTCCATGCCCCTCTGACAGGTGTATTTCTCATTGCTGAACTCACGGGTGGCTACCAACTATTCATACCCCTAATGATTGTGTCCGTAACCTCTTATCTTACCATTCATGCCTTCGAAAAGCATAGCATTTATGCCATGCGTTTGGCACGTAAGGGAGAATTGCTCACTCACCACAAAGACCAATCTATCCTCACCCTTATGTCGCTCGATGCCATTATCGACAAAGAGCGTCCTCAACTCCACCCCGACATGTTTTTAGGGCAAATCGTACAAGCCGTGTCAACGAGCAAGTCGCTCCACTTTGCCGTAGTTGACATCAAGGGAGGCATGTTAGGCGTTATCAACGTCAATAAAATTAGAAAGATTATATTCCGAAGCGAGTTGTATCGTATGTACAAAGCCAAACAACTCATGCAGCAACCTGAAGTTATTCTTTACACTGACGACAATATGCAAACCGTCATGGATAAGTTTGCTCGTTGCGATGCAGGCACCTTGCCCGTTGTAAAGTCTGACAACACCTTTGTTGGCTTTGTTTCACGCACCCGACTCTACGCTTCGTATCGACAGATTATGAAGGACTTTTCGGAAGAATAGCTCCATGGGGAATGTGCAAATGATTGGGGAATGTGCAAATGCTTGGGAAATGTGAGAATGTGAGAATGTGCAAATGTGCGAATGATTGAATAATGTTTTAATTGTTCAGCGTAAGCACATCAACACATCCACACATTTCCCAAACATCCGCACATTTCCCAAGCATTTGCACATTTGCACATTTACACATTCGCACATTTCCCAAGCATCCACACATTTCCCAAACATTCGCACATTCCCCAAGCATTTGCACATTTGCACATTCTCACATTTGCACATTCCCCAAGCATTCGCACATTTCCCAAGCATTCGCACATTTCCCAAACATTCGCACATTTCCCACCTCATGCAACTATACGGACTTTTAGGCTATCCGCTCGGCCACAGCTTTTCTGCACGTTACTTCGCTGATAAATTTGAGCGTGAACACATTGATGCCGAATATCGTAACTTTGAATTCGACAACATAGAAGAAGCCATGCAACATCTCATGGCACAACCCAACTTAATAGGCTTTAACGTAACCATACCCTACAAACAAGCCGTTATGTCCTATCTAACGAGCCTTTCACCTGAGGCTGAAGCCATAGGTGCAGTCAACGTAGTTTGCGCACAACATACGGACCATGGGAAACTCGTGTTACATGGTTGTAACTCCGATGTCATAGGGTTTAGCGACTCTATCCGTCCCTTGCTACGTCCTGAGGTACACAAGCGTGCTTTAGTATTAGGTACAGGTGGTGCTTCAAAGGCTGTTATGCACGGTCTTAAACAAATGGGCATAGAACCTACCTACGTTAGTCGCACTGCTACACTTGGTCGCTTGACTTACGAACAGCTCACTCCCGAAGTGATGAACGATTATAAAGTCATTGTCAATTGTTCGCCCGTAGGCATGTATCCTAAAGTAGACGCTTGCCCCGCTATCCCATACGAGTTGCTCACCCCCGACCACTTATTATACGATTTAGTATACAACCCTCTCGAAACGCTTTTCATGAAGCGCGGAGCAGCACAAGGAGCCGTCGTTAAGAACGGACTTGAGATGCTACACCTGCAAGCCGATGCTGCATGGCAAATGTGGCACACCAACTAATTCCTCAAAAGAACATGGACTTTCTACCTTCCGACCCTGCCATATTAGTGTCGACCATTAATATGTTACTACGCGATGAAGAATTCGACTCTCTTGAGTCACTTTGCTATGCCTTCAATCGCGAGCCACAAGATATTATTGCTTATCTGGCGCAACACGGCTACGTCTATAGTCTTGAGCAAAAGCAAATGCGCCCCAAAGGATACAACGAATGATTACACGCGACAGCATTGAAACGGCCTATTGCTTCTTTCACCAGAAAGAACGCGTCTTTGCCCACTCCACCATGGACTGGCAAAAAGACGATATTGAATATGCCATAGCCTCCTACGTTGACGAGATGAACGCTGAACTTTATCAACTCCTCTCACACGGCAACACCAACTTCTTACGCAACCACGCCACCTTTCACCAAGAACTCATTCAAGCCGTTGAAGAACTTGAAAGAATGTGTAACTAACCATTAGCACATTAATACACATTAGCATATTTTCCACATGAACCTTAAAACCCCATTACTCGAAACAGCACAAGAACTCTTTGCTACACTGACACGTATCAATCCACAACTTGAAGTACGCAAGCGCTATGGCATCTTGCGAAGCATACTCAATATCGCGGTTGAACAGCAATTAACTGATGTAACGATTAAGCTAAGTGGACTATATGCTAAAATTGACTATCTCATTAAAAAGCACCAGATCAGTCAAAACGACCGCAGTCTTTCATTTGCCATAAACGATGCCCGCGTACGACTGAGTGACCTTACCGCCACTACTGACGAAGAATTACAAAAAGCATGGTCGAAAGACCTTAAAGCCATAGCCCAATTCATCTCTCTCATATACGATGCTCCCATCCCTGCACAACTTCAAGGCTTTTTTTCTCTAACCTATGAGCGTATTTTACCCCGAAGGATTAAGGATAGTATCGGCAAAGAGTTGAGCTACATTAAATGCACTATCCTTCGTTGGGACGATACTTACATTTATGCTACGCGTGAGGACGATGCCACCGAAGTGTGCATCAACTATATCAAAAGCAGTCCTTACCTACCTGGCGACCGCAGCTACTTACGTCGTATTATGGTAGAGGGCGAACACATCAATCTAATCCGTCCACGTACCGACCACGATGGCACACTGCTCCCCGAACTCATCATCTATGCTCCCGACTACCTTGTTAACGTTACATCCGTTGCAGGTTGTTTCGATGCCGTAGGACGCTCTCCTTGGACGGAATTACTACGCCGCATCAGTCCTTATACGGCTACGCAATCCATCTTATTAGGTAACTTTGCTGGACAATTATTAGACGAGGTGGCCTATAAGAAGGACATTTCATACGCTGATAGCATACGCTCTTTCTTTAAGCAAAATGCACTCGCCATTGCTACGTGCAACGAAATGGGCAATGAGTTTCACCAAATGGCGCAACAACAGAAAGAGAATATTCGTCATATCATGGCGAATGATTTTGAACAACAAACTGACCAATCATTTCAATCTGAAGAAGTAATACTCGAACCGACTTTCTTCTCGGACACGCTCGGTCTGCAAGGACGTATGGACTTTCTTGACCTCAACTACCGCACTATCATTGAACAGAAGTCGGGCAAGTGTAAATGGCTACCGGGCAAGGGAAAAGATGAATACGCAGGCAAGCAAGAGCCACATTACATACAGATGCTGCTCTATCGTGCGTTGCTCCATTACGACTACAAGCAACTTCGTGCTGACGAGATGCAAGCCTTCTTACTCTACTCGCGCTACCGTGACGGACTTGACCTTGCCACTTCCGCTCCCAAACTCCTTTTCGAGGCTTTTAAGTTGCGCAACATTTTGGCTTATAGTGAGAACTGGTTTACGCGCGGTGGACTACGCCGTCTTGAGACGCTTACGCCCGAACAGATATATCCGCATGCCAATGGTACGCTATGGCAACGCTACAAACGGCCACAATTGGAGGAACTACTTGCCCCCATACATCGTGCTTCTTCATTAGAGCGCAGTTATTACTTCCGTTTCATGCAGTTTGTTGCCAACGAACACGCCCTCTCACGCATTGGCAATCGTACGAAAGAGAACTCAGGCTTTGCAGCTACGTGGAATACTACCATCGAGGACAAACGCGAAGCTGGCAACATATATGAACAATTAAGCATTCACCCCATCGTCAACGATGAGGGAAAGATTGAAGACGTTCATTTTACATTCGACACAACCAAAAGTACTACTATTGATGCCGACCTCTCCAACTTCCGCGAGGGCGACATCGTACTTTTCTATCCTTACACTGCTTACGAGCAGCCTGATGCTACCGCTACACTGGTGTTCCGTGGTACGATTACCGACATTCATACTGACAAGGTGACCGTCCGCTTGCGCAACGCACAGACTTCCCGCAACGTGTTCGACCATTACCACACCAAAGTGTGGGCCATTGAACACGACTTTATGGAGTCTTCGTACAATGCACAGTATCGTGGTCTGCACGCCTTTCTGTCTGCTCCCCAATCGCGTCGCGACCTTTTGTTAGGCCAACGCCAACCCTCTATCGAACCGCTCAAGGCTCGCCAAGGAGACTATGGCAACGCTGAATTCAACCAATTGGTTGAAAATGCGTTACAGGCTGAAGACATTTACATCGTCATTGGCCCTCCAGGCACTGGTAAGACTTCCTACGGCATGAAAAACATTCTCACCGAAGAGTTGCTTCACGCCAACACCAACGTGCTTCTACTTTCCTACACCAATCGCGCTGTGGACGAGATCTGTAGCAAGTTAGTGGAAGAAGGCATCGACTTTATACGCTTGGGGAGTGATTATAGTTGTGAGAAAGCTTATCACCCGTACCTACTGAGCGAGCGCATTAATCAGATGGAACACCCCAACAAGCAATTGGTTATCAATCTGATAAAGCAAACGCGCGTATTTTGTGGCACGACCACTGCATTAAGTGCTGCTTTACCTCTTTTTGAACTCAAGCAATTTAGTCTTGCCATTATCGACGAGGCTTCACAAATTCTTGAGCCACACTTGCTCCCTTTGCTCTGTGCCACACACAACGATGAATGTGCTATCAAGCGCTTTGTACTCATTGGCGATGAGAAGCAGTTACCCGCCGTTGTGCAACAAAGCGCAGAAGAGTCTGACGTAAAAGACCCGCAACTAAATGCTATCAGTCTTCATAATTGCCGACTCTCTCTATTTGAGCGTCTGCTCGACCTTTACGGATTTAACGAAGACGGCTCGCGCAACGAACAAGTCTGTCACATGCTCACCCACCAAGGGCGTATGCACCACGACATTGCCTACTTCCCCAGCCTCAACTTTTACAATGATGCCTTGTGCGAAGTGCCACTTCCTCATCAAACAGAAGCTACACCACGAGCCAACAGTCCTCACGTAGATTGGAAAGACATGGCCTTACGCCACAATCGCATAGCCTTCATCTCCTATCCTCTTAGTGATGACCTGAATGAGATGGAACCTCCTAAAGTGAACGTTATCGAGGCCAATATTGCTGCTCAATTGGCACAATACATCTACCAAAAATGCAACGATTTTGATGTACTGAAAACGTTGGGTATCATTGTGCCTTACCGCAATCAAATTGCTACCGTGCGTGCTGCCATCGACCGCCTGGGCATTCCGCAACTGCACGACATCACGATCGACACCGTTGAACGTTACCAAGGTAGCCAGCGCGACTATATCATCTATAGTTTCACGGCCAAGCATAAATATCAGTTGCTCTTCCTTACCAACAACGAATACGTTGACGAACGTACTCACCAAGTGATTGACCGCAAGCTCAACGTGGCCATGACGCGTGCGCGCAAGCACCTCGTACTCATTGGCAACGCTCCTCTGCTATCACACGACTATACGTTCAATCAACTTATCAATTACTGTAAAGGACAGCAAGCGTTTATTGACTTCCAACTTTCTAAAAAGATTTTGCAATAGAGTAGCAAATTATTCGTAAGCATCCCATGCAGGCCGTATTGAAAAGACTCCAACACGGCCTACGTGGGATGCTTACGTTAATTCGTTCCTTAACTTCTAATCTTCCATTTCGTCCTCATCTCCCCCTGTCTTTGGTTCAGGGTCAAGCACCCCCTCGTCTATCAAGTCGTTGATTGGCTTACTCAGACTACGGCGCAATTCATCGCGATGCGACTGCAAGTTATTGAGTGCTTGGGCATAAAGCGACTTCGCCGCATCTTCGTCCTTATCGGGCCAATGCTGTTGCACCACCTCTTCTATACGCCCCGAAAGAATTGCAATATCGTTTATGCAGAACTCATTGCCACGTTTAGTACACTGCGATAAATCTCTTGCCAAAGAAAGGAAGTCGTCAATGTCCCAATCCTTGTATTCATATTTCGTTTCCAAATGCTCATACGATCTCTGCTGCAAAGGCTCACCAGGCACCGTTTTAAGCCTCAACGACCATGAAACGACTTTAACGCTGTTATTGCACGGGGTATGATACGATATCACATAGCCATCGAATGCTGTACAGGTGCCAAACAACAAATCTATCGGCACATTACATACAATAACCGTTTGTGGCTCGTCGTCGTCGCTCGAATAGCCCACAAATGCCACGTAGCCCATACTGCGCATCAAGCAACAATGGTCTTTACAATTCTGAATGGCCTCTTCTCGCTTCAAGTAATCGAGTTGTGGAGAATACCAATGATCGCGGAAATAAATTACTGCCATACTGCCTATAAATGAGGCTCCTAACTCCTCCGCCCACTGATTTTGGGGGTCGAACACTACTGGATTGTTGTTTGTCATATTATTTGATTGTGTTAAGTAAGTATTAGTACAAACGATTCACGTTCATCTCAAACAGGTTTGGCGTGATGCACATAATTTCGTCCATTGTGAAATCTTCCATCAAGTCCATAAATGACCAACATATTGGCAGGTGGTACTGCTGACGCAGCTCTTTCCAATTATCATTCAAGTCTTCATCGGACTCTAACATGGTGTGTCCCCAATCTGCTGCTTCACTACGCAGTTGGTCCTCGCACTTGCGGAAGTGGTTATCGTGCAGAATGACGGTTGTGACTTGGCACTGGGTTCTTAACATCTCGTCCAAGCAATATTTGCTACCTGCGTGGTAAAGTTTGCACGCTTCATCGGGATAGAAGCAGCGATCGGGACAGGACTTTAACGTTTCTTTTATACCCAATCCCAAACCTACAGTGCCCTTTATAATGTATCGGCGTAGAACGGCAGATTTCCGCTTTTGGTATCTTCGTCCCACACGCAATGCCTCAGCCACAGCATATTCGAGCGAACATTCTGTAAGTTCTGCCACCCGTTTGTTTAGCATGGTGACATGGGCCACCTCCTCGGGGGTGAAAGATGAATGCGCCTGCCATGCCTTTGAAACATACATGCTTCTTCTAAACAATTCGTAGTTCACAGGAATTCTTGTCATAAACGATTAATTTTGCCTTTTTGCTTACAGCTCTATATAGTACTTTGTCTTGCGTATTTCAAAAATACGCTATAAAATTTGTCATTTGCGCAAATATTCTTTTGCATACGCTTTGCACGTTTCGTCGTATAGCATTGATAATCAAGCGTTTAACCGCAGCAGAAAAAAAAAAAAAACGAACAAACGTGGTATATTTTGATGGGCGTGTGCGCAAGTGGCATCTTTGGGGCTGTTTGAATCAAATAAATAACCTTGTTTTTGCAAAATCAAGGCATAGTATTTGATTTAGCAAAAGAAAAGTATTATCTATGCATCAGTAATCATCAAATTTAAAGTCTATATGATAAAAGGTGTTATCACGGGAGATTTGGTAAACTCCACCAATATAGCTGCCAAATGGAGGCAAACAGTAGTAGATGCGTTGAAGAATCCATTCCACTAACTCCAGTAAAGTTAGAGATGTATCGGGGAGACAGTTTCCAAGTTGTTGTTGACAAACCAGAATATGCATTAGCCATAGCCATTGCACTTAGGGCAAAACTAAAAGCCGAAACCCCAGATGGACAAAAGCTGTGGGATGCAAGATTGGCCGTTGGTGTAGGTGATATATCTTTTGAAAGCGACAATATAGTAACCAGTGATGGAGAAGCGTTCAGACTATCAGGTCATTCATTTGACCATATAGGGAAAAAAAGGCTGAGCATATCAACTCCATGGCCCGATTTTAATACCAACATAGAACTTGTCACTCGTTTTGCAGATGACTTAATTACATCATGGACAGCAAAACAAGCAAAGGTTGTATATCAATCAATGCTTTTTCCTAAACTTCAAAAGGATTTGGCAGAAGAATTAGATATGACAAGGCAAAACTTTAATTACCACTGGAGTTCAGCAAGAGGGCTGCTTATCTTGGACTACATTGAATATTTTAAATCGTTAATCTCAAAATACATAAGGTAGTAATATGGAAACACTCATTATACTTGTAAAGTTACTCTGTGCTCATTTATGTTCAGATTTCATACTGCAGACCGATAGAATCAATAGTGGAAAGCGCAAACCTGGCTTAAAAGGCATTAGTTATTTGATCCTTCACAGTATTACACATGCATGTATAGCATATATGTTGGTGGCAAATTGGTCATGCTGGCAAATTCCTGCCATAGTATTCATTAGCCATTTCATAATAGATTTGGTCAAGTGCAAGTGCTGCAAGGAATCGCTCTCAACATTTCTTGCAGACCAGTTTTTGCATATCGCAATTATTGTAGTATTATGGTTCACATTGTATAAAGAAGGAATAGAGTTTTCATGTCTTAACGCCCTTTATTCAGCAAAGGTTTGGTTGGCATTTATGGCATACATGTTAATGTTAAAACCTTCGTCAATGCCACACTTGAACTGGAATCTGCCATTCAGCAGTATCAACGTGCGGAAGCCAAATTAGGTGGTGCTGTGACTACTATCAGCAAAAAGGTTGATACCATCAATCAGCACATAGACAAAGTCTTGGAAAATGCTCCCACAAAATTAAAGGTGACAGTAAATGTCAATGATGCTGACTGGCAGAAGATTCAAGAACTGTTTGCCAAAGAACGCCAATGGATGAACTCAGAGATGCAGATGCATATCCGTGAGGTCAATTCCATGTTTGCTGATGAACGGAAGAAAGTCCGTGAACGCTACAAGGAATATAATGGTTGTTACCTTGGTTACTATGCCCAGTGGTTCTTCTGGTTCTTCTTCACGATTGGTATCTTTGTGGTTGCTGGAGGTATAGGAATGATGATTGCACAGAGTTGTGGAAAATGACAATCCGACTGACCTTGGGCTTTAGCCTAAAATCAGTCGGTTCCTTTTATGTAGTCCCATCTGAACAAATAAGACCTTCAGTCTTAACGGACACTAATGTATTCTTTTTATTTATTCATAGGCATCAGCCAAACCTGATTCTACGTCCTCTCTAGACCAACCGTCATAAAACGCTCTCTCGTCACCAAAAGGGTCACTCCAATTATCGTAATCATTCATTTTCTCGTTTTCATAATCCCAAAATGAAGTTTTATGATAATTTGAAGCCAGTTTCTTTCCTTTTTTGTTACTGTCATCATTTATTTCTATAGATGAAGGTGGAAATGAGGTCTTTCCTACATCGCATTTTTCTGTGAGTAAAACAAATATCTTTCCGTTGCTATTGCTGACAATTGAAAACATTGGTTCTTTGGGAATAGAATTTATAGCTACAGCACCAATATTTGTTCCATAAGTGAAAAATAATTGGTTGGTTTCTATATCTTTTTTAATGTATACATGACTGCAATTAGACAGCTCTTTAAAATCGTTTACTGAATATGTTGCTATATAGGTAAGTCCGTCTAATAGCATGTTGTTTGATGTTAGCTTTAACAGGTTGATACTTGTTTCTTGTGTACCATCATATGCTTTTATGGAACACAAGTATTCTTCGTTTAATGCCCATATTTTATCGTATTTTAATGGGATAATTAAATCTCCTCTTGTATTTATGATACCCCATTTATCTTTTAACACTCTGGCATAGCCACAAACAAACCTAGGTTCGCACCAAGAATATACACCAAATGGAATAACCATATTATTATCGTAGTCAATGTAAGCATACTGATATTGACTATTTCTAACCAATGAAAGTCCACAACTAAATTGATACATTTCCGTATATTGTGCGGTAATAACAATCTGTCCATTTTGGTCTTTTGCTCCATATAACCCATTATCTTCGTATATGTTAAGTAATTGTTCTTTTCTCATGATGATTACATATTAATGTATGATACTGGATTTTGTCTTTTTCCTACAAGTTGAGAAATATCCATATGTAAATACGGAGAGTCCGAAATCTCTACACCTTCAAATTCCCATCGACCTACATATTCATTTGAATCTGTAAGGAACCAATGGGTTGGCTTAAATACCCCTACGATGTAACCAGAACAAATGGCAAAAACGTATTCTGCCTTTTTAGCTCGTTCCCCATTCAATCTCCAATACTTTCTTACACATTCATACAAACTGGGTCTTTTACACAATAAATAGGTGCGTGTTACATTTAAACAGATGATTTGATTGTTGGATTCGTTTTCAAATCTACCATAATCTCTAAATACGTTTTCCATAAGGGCTTATTATTTCTACTTTACCTTAAAACATCATTCAACATTTTCTTCTATAGTTTTGTCAACAATCAAGTCTTTTAATTCTACAGATAGCAATTTTGCAATCTTGTATAATGTATCTAAATTGGGTTGCTGTCTGTTACAACAATAAGCATTTATCGTACTAAAACTTTTTCCAAGTTGCTCCGCAAGCCATTTCTGTGATAAATCCTTTTCGACCAAGACTGTTTTTATTCTGTTCAACTTCATTTTTCTCATTTTGCCACTAAGATACAAAATAATATTTAGAATATAGCATATAATACTATATTTATTCAATTTGGCTGCGTTTTTTAAGACATTTACATTTGGGGTAGATGAATCTTCATTTCTTGCAATCTCTGACCAATTAGGATTAAAGTCGTTGTCAAAAGTCGTAGAATTTCTTTGCATATTTGCCTTTTGGCGACTTCTATTTGCTTCACCTTTATTTAAGGCATAATTCGAAGCTATTTCTTGGATTTTTTCATTAGCCAAGAAGTTTGTATTTTCATCTACCTTGTATATATAAACAGATGATTTAACTATATGGTAGTCAGAATTTGAACTTAGGAAAGCACTTTCTTTCATTTTCATATCTTCCCGAATCTTATCTTCAGGACATGTACAACTGAAGAAAAATGCTGAAGAAATAAAAATAAACGATACTCTCAAAATATATAGTAATGTCACATTTAATTATACTTATCGCAAATACACAACATTTTTATCATCTTATTCATCTTTTGCATAATTATCTCACTCCACCAATCGCAATTGGGTATAAATCGTGCTGTGGGAACTTCTCGCAGCCGATATAGAGCGTGTCAAAGACATCGGTGCCGTCGGGAACGATAATAACATCTACCATCTCTATTCTCAAGGCATAGATATGCGAAAGGGCGTAGAAGGACTTTGCGGCATTATTCGTACGTATCAGTATAGTTCTACTAATCAAGCTTTGCGTACGATTGTATGATTCAAGTTTTCTCTAAAAAAGGATTATGAGTATCCTTTTTTTAGAGAAAACTTGAATTGTATGAGCTATAAACTTTTTCAAATCTTACCATACAAACAAAACGCGATAGCACGCTATTACTGCGCACTACCGCGTTTTTATCAATCATATTTAATCCTTTACAGTATAACAGAGCTTATACAATGCCTTGTGCCATCATAGCCTTGGCCACCTTCAAGAAGCCTGCCACGTTAGCACCACGTACATAGTTGATGTAACCATCAGGCTGCGTGCCATACTTTACGCAGTTCTGGTGAATGTCGTTCATGATCATCTTCAAGCGTTCGTCCACCTGTTCGCGTGTCCAGCTCAAGCGCTCTGAGTTCTGGCTCATTTCCAAACCCGAAACGGCTACACCGCCCGCATTGGCCGCCTTGCCAGGAGCGTAAAGCAAACCTGCTTCTTGGAATATCTTGATAGCCTCAGGCGTTGAAGGCATATTGGCACCCTCGCTAACAGCTATCACGCCATTCGCCACGAGTTGACGTGCATCAGCCTCTTCTATTTCGTCCTGTGTAGCTGAGGGTAAAGCGATGTCAGCCTTTTCGCCCCAAGGACGTGCACCTTCTACATACTTCACACCATACTTATCAGCATATTCCTTAATGCGACCACGCTTCTCGTTCTTCAACTCCATTACGAAAGCTAACTTTTCGGCATCAATACCATCGGGATCGTAAATGTAACCATTAGAGTCGGACAAGGTAACAGGCACAGCTCCCAATTCAATCAACTTCTCTACCGTATACTGGGCTACATTGCCCGAACCGCTCACCAAGACGCGCTTGCCAGCCAATTCGATGCCACGAGTGGCCAACATACTCTCTAAGAAGTACACATTACCATAGCCTGTAGCTTCAGGGCGAATCAACGAACCGCCAAACTGTAAGCCCTTGCCTGTCAAGACACCAACAAATTGGTGGGTCAACTTCTTGTATTGACCAAACATATAGCCTACTTCACGACCACCAACGCCTATATCGCCTGCGGGAACGTCCTCATCAGGACCAATGTGGCGATAAAGCTCATTCATGAAAGCTTGGCAAAAACGCATTACTTCAGCATCGCTCTTACCATGAGGGTTGAAATCAGAACCACCCTTTGCACCACCCATAGGTAAGGTGGTCAACGCATTCTTAAAGGTCTGCTCAAAAGCTAAGAACTTCAGAACGGAGGGAGTTACGCTGGCATGGAAACGAATACCGCCTTTGTACGGGCCAATGGCGTTGTTGTGTTGTACACGATAGCCCATATTCACCTGTACGCGTCCCTTATCGTCCACCCAAGTTACACGGAAAGTGATGATGCGATCTGGAATACACAAGCGTTCGATGAGGTTGGCTTGTTCAAACTCAGGGTGACGATTGTACTCCTCTTCAATGGTGCCAAGCACTTGGCTTACGGCTTGAATGTACTCTGGTTCGTTAGGGAAACGCTGCTTTAGGCGTTCTACTGTTTCTAATGCGTTCATAATTGTGTATAGTAGTCGTTAGATGTTTGCTGTTGTATAATGGTGTATTTTTTCACCCCAAATAGCAAAAGCACACTTTTACGTTAGCTTTCCTATTTTTCGACCACAAAAATACATAAAATCTTTTATTTTGTATCCTTTTCTACGAATAAAATAGCAAAAAGATAAGAAAAAGATTTTTTCATAGTCTTTTGAACTTATTCTTACCCCTTTATAAGGATAAATCTGCAAACGTTGACCACGCAATTATTCGTTTATCCAAAATTAAATGAAAGTTAAATATTTAAGATCTATAGTACTTTGTATTGCATAGTACTAACCTTTTACATACATTTGCAGCAGAAACGATTAAAAGCACAATCTCTATGAATGTAGACAACGCAAAATCACAGATGCGCAAGGGTATGCTTGAATATTGTGTACTACTGCTGCTGAGCCACGAGGCCAGCTATGCGAATGACATTATCACTCGTCTCAAAGTCGCTGATTTGATAGTAGTTGAAGGTACACTCTACCCCTTGCTCACCCGTCTGAAGAAGGACGGACTTCTATCTTACGAATGGCGTGAATCGACCCAAGGTCCTCCACGCAAGTATTACGCCTTAACGCCCGACGGCCTGCTTTTTCTAAACGAATTAGACGGTGCATGGAATGAATTAGCTCGCACCATTGGCTTATTAAAAGGCATGGCTCCACAAATTGAAATGAAGTAGTACCACTTATTAAAGCTGAAAGCGAAGGACTATTCATTTCAGTACACATTATTAAATGAACACAAACAACAATTATTCTCACTATGAAAAAGAATATTACTGTCAACCTCTTTGGCACTTTGTATGCCATTGATGACGATGCTTGCAAATTGCTTGAGCAATACCTTGACAATATGCGCAGCTACTTTAGCAAACGCGAAGGCGGCGATGAAATAACCGACGACATTGAACACCGTGTAGCCGAACTCTTTAGCGAATTGAAAACGAATGGCGTTGAAGCTATCTCTATTGAACATGTGCGAGATATCATTCAACGTATCGGCAATCCTGAACAAATGGACGAAAGCACGGCAACAAACGAGAGCGATGCGCAACAAAGCACCCATGCTACGCCTTCTCCAACTCCTGATGCCGCTACTACCTCACACAAAAGCAGCCGCAAGCTCTATCGCGACCCTCAGGATCAACTCTTAGGGGGTGTCATGTCTGGTCTGTGTCAATACTTTGGCGGAACTGACCCTCTACCTTGGCGTATTATTATGGTGTTGTTAGCATTGTTCAGCTTTTCGACAATGGGCTTTATCTACCTCATTGCTTGGGCTATCATTCCTGCCGCCACAACTGCTGAGGAACGTTTGCAGATGAGGGGCGATCCTATCAACCCTCAAACGCTCAACGAGGAACTCATGCGCGGAGTTAACCGAACGAATGATTACCTTCGCTCACCGAAGGTTAAGAATGGTGCCCGCAGTTTCTTACGCACGTTGCTCAACATCATTGTGTTCTGTCTGCGACTCTTCGTTATCTTTATTGTGGGTGCCTTCATCGTGGCCACTATCGTTGGTATCATTGCCTTTATCGTGGCTAGTGCCGAACAACCAATGAATGACAATTTAGCGAGTTTTATCCAGTTTTCACCCGCTTTGTTTTGGTATGGCTTGCTTGCTCTTGTGTCTGGTCTTATTTGCCTAAGCATTTTGCTTTATGCCTCATTGCGTATGTTGCTCAAGTCGAATAATACGAAGCCGCTTAGTTCTGCCACTGCCGTCACACTTATTATAATAGCCGTCCTTTCGGCCACCTCAGCTACCGTGTTTGGTGTGCTGTCGGGCATCAACCATAAAATAGCTAAAACAGAATGGCGACTTAAAAACCAAACCATCAACGGCATCTTTATGGAGAATGAGTCACGCAATAAGTTGGCCATCGACGGTTGGAACATCACGCAGGCTATCAACTGTAACGACGACGGCGACTTTTATAGCTATAATGACGACTTTGAAGAGGACAACAACCGCATCGTCTATTACTTTAAAAAGACGGACGAAAATCGCCCCATGTCACTCTCAATGGAACGCACCGAAAATCTCCCCGCAGGCAAGTACCGCATTGAAGCTGTCACCTCCGTCGAAGGTCCTGGCCTCTTCATCTTCTATAATGACGATCACTCCATGGTTCGCTCTCGCGACACACAGCGCAATGGCAATTTTGCTTCTATGAGTTACAATGATGCGATGCAGACAGGTATGCTCCCCGACACGCTCTCCGAACCCTGGTGGCTCAATCACCAACGCAGCGAAGTATCACAATGGAGTTACCAAACGGCCGAGTTCAACCACTATGGTGGCCACCTCAAATACGGCATTCGTGGCACACTCAAAGCAGGTGCCGATAAAGCAGAAATTCTCCGTCTCCGTGTCGTGAAGGTGGAAGATATAAATAAGAAGAGTGAACGATAAACTGCAATTTGTCTGCCTAATTGGGGGGCGGGTTTGTAACCCGCGGCAGCAGCAGGCTTGAACATCTACTTATAGTCACTAAGCGACTATAAGCAACTTGCTGCTGCCGCGGGTTAAAAACCCGCCCCCCAATTAACGCGCCCCCCAATTAGACAGATAAATTGCAGTTTATCTGCATCTACAACTTGAGACAAAAAAGCCTTAACCAAAGTTTAGCAAGCGTTTATTTGTCCTATATATTATTAATGTGTAATTTTGCCTATACAATAAACAATAATATTATGCAGAAATGGAGTAAATACGATTATACGGTCGAACCCTTTACCGAAGACTATTGCGGCAACTTGGCATGGGGCAACTTGGGAAACCTCATTCTTCGTTGCGCCTCATTGCACGCTGGCGAACATGGATTTGGCTACCCCCAAATGATAAAGTTACACCACGCTTGGGTACTGTCGCGCTTGGTTATCGAGATGAGCGAAATGCCATGTTCGGGCGACGCATTTAGCATCAAGACATGGGTTGACCGCCTTTATCGTCAATTCACCGACCGCCACTTCAGTATACTTCGCCCTGACGGCACAGCATACGGGCACGCCACCAGTATTTGGGCTCTCATTGACACGCAAACGCGCCAACCCGCTGACCTTGAGAAGTTGCCCAATGGTGGATTTTCCGATACGCTTATACCTGATGAGCCTTCGCCCATTCCAACCATGGGACGTATGCGTATGAAGTCGCCCACTTTAGTAAACACTCACAAAGCGGCCTACTCCGACCTCGACATTAATGGTCATGTCAACTCCATTCGCTACATTGAACTCTTGCTCGACTTCTTTGATGCGAACGAGTTAAAGGCGCACCCCGTCCGTCGCATTGAAATGGCTTACTGCCTTGAGTCGTACTGCGGTGATGAGCTTCAGATTTATCACGACATCGATGCCAAGAACGACAAGCGCCACTTATTCGAAATCAAGAAAGACGAAAGCATTATCGTCAAAGGCAGCATAGAGTTTTAATAAGTAATGAGGTTAGAGGGTTAAAAAGTTACTTATCAAACTCACTAAACTTATTATACTCATTAAACTAACCAACTTATTATACTCATTAAACCAAATACACTCAACATATAAATGGGAAAAGTACTTATTATTGGTGCAGGTGGTGTTGCAACAGTTGCAGCCCACAAAGTAGCCAAGAACACGGACGTGTTCAGCGAAATCATGATTGCAAGCCGCACGAAGTCAAAGTGCGACGCTATCGTTAAGGCCATCGGCCGTGACGACATAAAGACAGCACAAGTTGATGCTGACAGCGTAGAAGAGTTGGTAAAACTCTTTAATGAGTTTAAACCCGACTTGGTAATGAACCTCGCCTTGCCTTATCAAGACCTCACCATTATGGAGGCTTGTTTGCAATGCGGTTGCTCTTACCTCGACACGGCTAACTACGAACCTAAGGACGAGGCACACTTTGAGTACTCTTGGCAGTGGGCTTACAAAGATCGTTTTGAGAAGGCTGGACTCACCGCTATCTTGGGTTGCGGCTTCGACCCGGGTGTAACCAGCATCTACACAGCCTATGCTGCTAAACACCATTTCGACGAGATTCAATACCTCGACATTGTCGACTGCAACGCAGGTAACCACCACAAGGCTTTTGCCACCAACTTCAATCCCGAAATCAACATTCGCGAGATTACGCAAAAGGGCCTTTATTGGGAAGACGGCCGTTGGGTTGAAACGGAACCGCTCGAAATTCACAAGCCCCTCACCTACCCCAACGTAGGTCCGAAGGAAAGCTACTTGCTCCACCACGAAGAGATTGAGAGCCTTGTTAAGAACTACCCCACTATTAAGCGCGCTCGCTTCTGGATGACGTTTGGACAAGAATACCTCACCCACTTGCGCGTCATTCAAAACATTGGTATGGCTTCTATCAAGCCTATCATGTATCAAGGCATGGAGATTGTTCCACTTCAGTTCTTAAAGGCAGTACTCCCCAATCCGCAAGACTTGGGCGAGAACTACGAAGGCGAGACAAGCATTGGTTGCCGCATTCGCGGTTTGAAAGACGGTAAGGAACACACCTACTACGTTTACAACAACTGCTCTCACCAAGCTGCTTACGAAGAAACTGGCATGCAAGGCGTAAGCTACACCACAGGTGTTCCCGCTTGCATTGGTGCACGTATGTTTATGCTCGGACTTTGGAAGAAACCCGGTGTGTTCAACGTTGAAGAGTTCGACCCCGATCCCTTCATGGAAGAACTCAACAAGCAAGGCTTGCCTTGGCACGAAGTGTTCGACGGCGACCTTGAGTTATAATATATTTTATCAACAATATGGAAGTAACGCAGCAATTGGAGGGGACAAACCTCTAATTGCTGCGTTACTTATATTTTGTTCATTTACTTTTACCACATGACAAAGCCTTTTCTTACGCTACTATTCACCTTTTGTACCTTCTCTGCTTGTTTACATGCCAACACAAACGATAGTATCACCGTGCGCCACACGGCCGAACAATGGTTTGAAACGCATTCAAGCCAACAAGGCGGGAAGCAACAACGAGTAACAGCAATCGATCGTTCACCGATTACGCTAAAGGTTCATCCACGCGGTTGGCTTTGCCAAAAAGGGAAGCAGTTCGTACTCCTTAGCAAAGATGAAGCAACACCAACTGTTTTGGGGTATGGAAGCACAAGTCCCAAAGGGGCAATCCCCACCGCTCTACAATCCATACTCAACACACAAAGCATCCATCAAAAGTCGAAGGACTATCCAATAGCAGGAGCGAAATGGCAAGCCACGGCTCCATTGCTCACCACGCAGCACGGAGCCGAAAGTCCGTACAACGACCTTTGTCCTTATTATACCGACGATAAAGGCAACGTGTCCACCAATCGCTGTTTGGCTGGCTGCGTAGCCATCGCTATGGAACAAGTGCTCACCTACTATCGACGCACCTATACCCTACAAGACACTCTACATGGTTGGACCACCGACCACTACTCTGTGGCCGATGTTCTCCCCGGACAAAGCGTTGACACACGACTTATACTTGATAACTATAAGACAGAGGCGGGGACGTCCGAACAACGCACGGCCGTAGCTCAACTTATGTATTACTTGGGCATGGCCGCCCACATGAATTGGGGATTAAACGCCAGTGGAACGAACACGTATCGGCTCATCGAACCATTGCAACGCGCCTTCGGACTAAAGCACGTGGCCTATTTAGATAGCTATCAATACAACCCTGTTGACTATTGGAACTACATAGCTGCCAACATTATGGCTGCACGCCCTGTGTATTATGCAGGAGCCAACCTTGACACGGGTGGACACGCCTTTGTGTTGGACGGACTTGACGAAGACGGACTCTTTCACGTTTGTTGGGGCAGTGACGGCGACTACGACGGGTTCTTTCGTTTAGACGTATTATATCCCCACGAACCCGTTTACGATCGCCACGACGTAGTCGACACGGGGTACTTTTGCAATCAAGAAGCCTTAGTCGTATGTCCTGACGAAGTGACCGACGTGACCCTCCCCGACTCGCTTCACCGCACAGGGCTTGAGATTGCGATTGACTCGCTATGGTTGGTCGATTCTCCTACCAATACGTGTAACACTCGCATGGGCATTGCCCTACGCAACACCTCTTCTCAACCACTCACCACCACCTTCGCCTTCCTGCTCAATGCGCCCACCGATACAGCCACTTTCAAGCAAGCCGATTGGTTAGCCTTCACGGGTTGTACGCTAATGCCTGGCGAGCGCGACACGCTTTACGTTCGTCCCGTAATGTCTCATATAGGACCTAGCACGCTCTCAGTCACAGCCGACGGCGAACACATCTTGAGAAGTATCGACATTGACATCGTACCCAATAATGGTAGCATGTGGGTAGCATACGACACACCACGACTTAGCATCAACGAAGAAGAAGGCACTGCTACGATTACGCACCACATCACCAATCCTTCGACTACCCAACGTGCCTCAACTTACTTCCTTTCTGAATTGGTTGACGATGAGACGGGCGCTGACGTGAAGAAAATTCATAACATATTTCTCTCCGCTGCAGCCGACACCACCTTTCATGTCACGTTCCGACAACTCAAGGCCGAACATTCCTACACCTTTAATTGGTGCTATGGTTGGAATAACGTTGTTTATAGTACTTCCTTCTCTCTGCCTGCCACCAGTGGCATTGAAGGAGTCAAACTAACAAATACCAACAAAACGTTTGATGCACAATACTTCACGCTTGATGGGCGTCCATTGGGTACGAAGCGCCCTACCCTCTCCGGCGTATACATTCTGCGCGAAGCCAATAAATCACGAAAAATCATAATCCCTTAATATGCTGAAGAAAGCTAACATACAAACCTTACTCGTTTCAACCACCGAGAATGGTGAAGACCTCATTCGCACCGAGTCTGTAGGTGGTTGCTTAATTGAAGAAAACGGCATCATGCTGCGCTACACCGAAAAGGAAAACAAGGGCACAGCCACGTTGCTCCTTACCGAAGGCCTTGCCGACTTGAAGCGTCACGGTCATACCGAGTCGCGCATGACCTTTGTCGAGGGTAAACTTCTGCCTTGCCTTTACACCACGCCCAACGGTTCGCTCGACTTTAGCCTTTACACTCACAGTGCATCATTCAAGGTCGATGCACAAGGTGGGCGCTTCGAAGCGCGCTACACGATGTTAGCCGCTGGCAAACAAGTGGCCGACAACGTGCTAACGGTGGAGTTTACTTTCTTGGGGTGATTTCTTAGGGTTAACTCGTCAACTAAAAAAACGTCAACCCATCACTCCGTCAACTCGTTAACTTAAAAATAAAATGTCAGAATTTCCAAAATGGCTTTTAGCTTTAACGGGGCTAAGCCTTATACCTTTACTTATCTGTCCTGTGTACTTATTCGGGGCACAACCTTTTGGTACGAGCGATAGCGCCTTTGTTCGCTTTCTGCTCTACATGGCCACCCAACTTCTGTGGTTCTTACCTATCATCGGCTTCTTCACCAGCCTCAACGCGTGGCGCTGTGGTTACAACAAGCGCAGCATAGCTATCGCCATCATCTCTCTTCTTATTAGCATTGGTGGAATAATTGGTGTGTTCTGCTAAGCCACACTGAGAAAACAACGCAGCAATTGAAAGGTCTGTCTTCCAGTTGCTGCGTTACCTTTTATTACTCGGTTTATGGATTTGTATAGGTATTTTGAGGAAAATGTAACTAATTGATTTTTAGAGTAAGCTCAAAGAAAAATAACAAAATTCTTTTCTTTACGCTTGCATTGCACTATCTTCGCATCGCATTACACCTACAGAAAGCCCACAGGGATTAATGTGGGTGGGTGCTACTTTTATGAAAAGAACGTTTACTTGACGCTTGTCTTTGACAAATCACAAATTTCTCACAATTATTGCTCATATTTTAATATGGCAGTACGGCACAAATGAAACTTATAACACCTGCAATCATAAGCAGCCATCCTATAAGTTTGATTATATGTGCTTGCATACCCCTTGCCTTGAATAATCGAGGACCTTTATAAGCTATAAACCATCCTAAGGCAAGTTCAATTATAGAACCTATCATATCTTTTCGTTTGTAAAATTGAAATGACAGACTTTAATCTGCCATTTCAATAAGATAAGAACTACTTTGTTATAAGATGCCAAATCTCACGTATCCAAAGCACAAGCGATGAACCAAGAATGATGATTACCCAATCTTCAAGAATCAAGCCACATACATTGAAGAAATCTTGTAAGAGAGGAATTTCGACCATCGCAACTTGGCCTAAGAATATTACTGCCACAATAGCGAGCAAACCTTGGCATCCCTTGAAGTGCAGCGCACTCTTTCCAGTCTCAAAAGCACGGGCATTGAAGAGGTAGAAGAAGTGGGTCATCACGAATGTGGTGAAGAGCAGTGTCAGCTCATAGGTGCTGAGTCCATCGCGTTCGCCAATATGGAGATTCAAGAAAAGGTCACACATTGAAGTGTATTCGCCATGTTCAAAGATATAGAGCATTGCAACAAGTAGGAAGAAGAAAAAGAATCCAACTCCCAATATCTCAATACGCATTGGCTTGCTTAGAATAGATGCGTTGCGGTCACGTGGCTTGTCTTCCATCACTTTGCGTGAAGGTGGCAGAGAGGCCAAAGCGATGGCAGCGAAGGTGTCCATAATCAAGTTTATCCAAAGCATCTGCGTTACGGTCAAAGGAGATTCTGTACCCATAAACGCTCCGACAAGCACGAGGAAGCAAGCTGTAACGTTCACTGTCAACTGGAAGAGCAGGAAACGTTGTATGTTCTTGTACAGCGAGCGTCCCCACATCACAGCATTGGCAATGGTAGAGAACGAGTTATCTTGTATGGTCATGTCTGAAGATTCCTTTGCCACAGCAGTACCATCACCCATTGACAATCCTACATCAGCAGCGTTAAGCGCAGGCGCATCGTTGGTTCCGTCGCCAGTTGCCGCCACTACTTGTCCACGTTGTTTTAGCAATTTTACTAAACGTTCCTTGTCGTTAGGACGAGCACGTGACAGTATCTTGATGTCAACAACCCTATCTTTCAATTCTTCGTCAGACATGGCAGCAAACTCACTGCCTGTAAGAATGTTCTTGTCTGTATCTTTTTCATTCCACAAACCAATCTGGCGTCCAATCTCTTTAGCCGTACCAGAAGTATCACCAGTGACAATCTTCACCTGAACTCCAGCGTTAAGACATTCCTTGATAGCTGCAGGAACTTCTTTACGAATAGGATCTGAGATGGCAAAGATACCGACAAATGTCAGTCCGTTGGTATTCAGTTTGCCATTCTCTATCACCTTTTCGTTTTCTCTCACTTCCGTATAGGCTAAGCCAAGCGTGCGCATGGCCTTGTTCTGATAGTTCAGCAAGTCTGCACCATACGTTTCTTTGTCGGCTTCAGAAATAGCAGACATACCAAGAAGTATCTCCGGGGCACCTTTTACAAACACATACGTTCTGCCCTTAGATACAGACTTCACTACTGTGGCCATATATTTGTTTTCTGTAGAGAATGGCAAGCGATCAATGATTTCAGCATTCTCGCGAATGGACAAATAATCAACGTTCTTGCTCTTGAGCCATAGCAACAATGCGCCTTCAGTAGGATTGCCGATAACCTTTGCACTGTTTTTGTCAGAAAGGTCAAGGTTGGCCGTTGTGTTCACGGATATCATCTCAGTAAGAAAATCATCTGTTACATCGCTGAGCTTTGTATCTGCCACCTGCATCTGATTTTGTGTCAGCGTACCAGTCTTATCCGTGCATATAACAGAAGTCGCTCCCATTGTCTCGCAAGAGTGCATGGTACGAGGAAGGGTATTTTCCTTCATCAGTTTGCGCATACTGAAAGCCAAACTCAGCGTAACCGACATTGGAAGGCCTTCTGGCACGGCCACAACGATAAGTGTTACAGCAATCATAATGGTGTTCAATACATAGGTGATAAAGCTAATCCAATCATCGCCTGTAGCAAAACTTGCATCACCTTCGTAGAAATATATGAAGAGACGACCTATGACAATAAGAGCAGCAAACACATAGCTCGCCTTGGTTATCAAGTCTGCCAATCCGTCAAGTTCTTCGCTCAAAGGAGTTGAACCACCTTCGTCAACCTGTGCTGCCTCAAACACTTTTCCGCTTTCGGTTTTGTCGCCTACGGCAAGCACCTTTGCGGTACAATATCCCTCAAGAATAACTGTTCCCTTCATGATAAGGTTAGAAGCATAGGTGGCCTCCTTGTCAAACATTTCGGGATTGGTAGTCTTGGCTGCTTGCAATTCTCCTGTCAAAGAAGACTCGTTTACGGAAAGATTGAGCGACTCTAACAGTTCGCAGTCGGCAGGAATTTCCTCACCCGATTCAAGCAGAACAATGTCTCCTACTACAATGTCCTTGCGTGGCACTTGACAAACGTTGTTGTTGCGTATCACTTTTATTAAGGTATCATCGTTCACCTCATTCAAACTTTGGAAAGTCTTCTCATTACTTCTCTCAAGGAAGAAAGCGATGCTTGTGGCCAATACCAAAGCCACAATGATACCTATAGGTTCAAAGAAAGTTTTGAAACCTGCGCCACCCCAAACAAACTCATAAATAGAGATGCCAATGGACAGGACAAATGCCATGATAAGAATCTTGAAAAGCGGATCTTCAAAACCTCCGAAGAATCCCACGACAAGAATAAGCACCGTAGCGAAAGCGATGATGGCTGGCATGCTCCATACAACGACACCCATACCACCGCATAACACTCCTGCTGTGATTGTAGAAATAACAATCAGTGCTAACATTGAAATGGCAATCCAATGCGTGCATGTCTCTTTGAATGTGTCCCAAAGAGACTCTTTCTCAGGCGGTGTCAATACATTGACACCATACTTTTGTCGGCTTTCGAGCACTTGTGCATCGGTCAAGCCTGTGTAATGATGTTTTTGGTTCATTTTACATTTATGATTATTCCTTTTTTGCAATATCAGTACCATTTAGCCACTCCGCCATGATGAGAACATGTGCCTCTTCTGCTTTGGCTAAAACTGTATGTGCCGTCTCTACAAAGAGCTGTCGCTCCTGTAGGCCGTGAGTTATATCGTGTCGGAGATTGAACTCGATTGCCATGCATATTGGTATAGTATCGAATTCTGTCTGATTGTTGTCCGTATACATTCCTATATCTTACGGACTTGCTTCTTCTTGACTTCAGAATCGGATTATTAGACAGATATTTTGTCGAGATATACCCGATATATCCATGGTATTCTACAGGAACCCATGCACAGTTGCAGTCTTCGTCTATTGTAACAGCAGTACCCTTAGGTATTACTGTAATAATATAAGAATGTGTATTCGCTTCATATCTTAAGTTAAGGTTGCTTGTAACATATCTGGTAATACTAAAGCAATTCTCGCAAATACTAAAAAGCAACAGAATTGTAGTTAAGAACAAGTTTATTTCCTTACGCATGTATATATATATTTATTTCATGAACTCCTCTTCATTTATAGGAGTTGCAAGAAAGTTATTTTCAAGTTTACTATCAACGACATTGATTTCGAGCCGATAATTGATTTCGTCTCGTGAATTCTTTATGCCAAAATCAAAAGTATCCCGACTACGTTCATATGATACATTCCGAGTGAACTTACCTTGTTTCACGCTGTCGGTTTCAAGTTCCATCCAATCATATCCATATGCGAGTTTAAGATAATAAACACCTTGCGGAATCTCTTGAACTGTTGTGGTTGTGTTTTCTGCCACATAAACATATCTTATACATTTATCAGTGCGACAATCCATAATCTTGACGGCTACATCACAACCACTTCCCATCGAGATATCGAAATAGTTGTCTTGTATTCCGTATTTAGGTTTTATTCCGTAATTCTCTGTAAGGTCTTCATCAGGAGTTTCCAAAGTCCACCCTGCGTCCAACAACTTTTGTTGCGTTGGAGTTGTTTCTGTAACTCTCTCTTCCTTATATCCTCTGTAGTGGCATGACGTTAAGGTCATAATCCCTAATGCCATTATTGCAAGACGAATATTCATTGCTAATTGACAATTACACACTTTAATAAAGGGGCATTACCACTTTCAGCAATGCCCCTTATAAAGACATCCGTCAGTTGTTTTGACTATTTAATGTACAAGTCCCTGACGATACATTTCGTTAACCCTTCCTTGTATTTCTGGATAAGAGGCTCCAAGTTTGTCCTTACGAATCTTCCCATTACCAAAATCACCACGAATAACTCGACGTGCATTTTCCTCAACATCACCACTCACTGTTACTGAGGCAACATCGGTAGAAGTTGATGGTTGGGTAGCCTGAGCAAGTCTTGTTTGCTGTGGCGCAGATGTTTCACTTTTTGAAGGCTTGTCTGCTTTCTTCTTGTCAACCTTAGAAGGAGCAGAAACGTTATCATTCACTGTTGTTACAGGAGTTTCACTTACTTCTGATGGCTTTGTTGTCTCTGTGTCAGTTGTATTAGCGGCATCATCACCATTACCAGTGTTGCTTTCATCCGAAGTTTCTGGATTTCCTGATTCTTGAGGTCCTCCAGCTTGTGCAGCCTGTTCTATTGTAGTACCATTGTTGTTGTCCCCGCCATTATCCTTAATACCCAAGAAGTATATACCTGCAAGAACAGCAGCAGTTGCAATAATGCCACCAACGACTTTACCTGTATTAGATTTCTTCTCATGCACTGCTGTCGGCGTAACAGGCTTAGTGTCTGGTTTCGGATTTGATTTCGGCTGTGACTTTGATTCCGGTGCAACTTCAGGTTGCTTTCTCTTGATAGTAACAACAGAACTTTCAACTGCTGTAGGAGTTTCCTCCTGAGCAGTCTTGGTCTTAATCGTTACTTTGTGTTTAATGGTAACCATAATTATGAGTTACAAATGAGGGCGAAACCTGGAATTTTTTCGAAAGCAGTGCTGAGATCCATAACTTCAGGATGATCCTCATCACCGCCACTCTTCTTAAGAGAGTTAACACCATCGTTGTTCTTGATTGTACATACACAGTAGATTGGACCATGATCTGAAGAGTCTGCAATGACCTCAAGATAGTCGCCTGAGTCACTCTGGAGCTCAACACGCCCTCCTTCTTCAGCATAAGTAACGTCTTCTTCTTCAACAGCAGCATCGTAATTTACGATACAAACATAAGCCTCGTCAATTTCATTGAGGTTAGCTACGTTAATCTGTTCTGTTTCTTCCGTTCCTTCTGCGGGTTCTTTGTTGTCACCCATATGAAGCATGAATGGGAATTCGTTCAGATTGCCTAAATCGCTTTTACGACCACGATATTCGTTGGAGAATACGCCACCCACTTCGCCATTCTTCTTCTTAAAGAAAAGGCAAAGGTCAAGGTCGGTAGGAGAACTCCAGAAAAGTTTAACCTTCAACTTGCCACTGAACGTAAAGTCAGCGGCTTCACCCTTACGTCTGAGGGTGATTTTTTTCTTTAATGTTACTGCCATGATAATTATAATTTACAAGTTAGACTTTGTTTTATTCACAGATTAATGAAAAACCGGGAATCTTGTCGAATGCTGTTCCGAGGTCCATTACAGCACTCTCGTTCATTACAGAATTTACCCCATCATTATTCTTGATAGAACATACATTATATACATGACCTTGCTCTGCCGCATCGACAAGAACTTCAAAGTAATCTCCGTTATCACTTTGGATTTCCACCCGACCAGAATCTTGTGAAAAACTTACTTCCTCACCGTCAATGGCTTTACTATAGTTGAGAACACATACGTATGCTGTATCAATCTCATTGAGACTTGCTACGTTTATCTGCTCTACCGATTCCCCTCCATTTTCTGGCTCTGCTTCATCTCCTTTGTGAAGCATAAATGGGAACTCTGTGAGAGAACCAAGGTCTGATTTCTTTTGGCGAAAAGCCGAAGAAAAGACTCCACCGACTTCTCCATCCTTCTTCTTGAAGAACATGCAAAGATCAAGGTCAGTAGATGACTTCCAAAGGAGTTTTACCTTCAGAAGTCCAGAGAATGTAAACTCTGCAGGCTTCTCTTTCCTGCGGAGTGTCACTTTTCGTTTAAGTTGTACGCCTTCCATATCGATTAAAATTAAAAATTAAAAGTTAAAATCATTATTTGTAATTTTACCAGTTGGTTTCGTTTTAGCTTTTTTAGGCAGTGGCAGGTTCGTTCCTTCAGAATTGAAAAAATTGTCATCAGCCTTGTTAGGGAGTGGTTTAGCGGGATGAGGGCGCTGAGGGTTTTTTTTCTGCTGTAGATGAGCATCAAAATCCCAATCAGAATCCGAGTATACAGATTTTTTTGTCGGTTCTTGCTGATAACCATTTGAAAAGCCCGTGATTCTTGTACGTTTTGTCGTATTTCCGCTGTCATTAGAAGAAGCTTCGGTTTGACTTTGTCCAAAGTCAAACAGTCTTTTCCGAGTTTCTCTAATGATTTTTTCCTTATCACTATCCAACGCCCTATCCTTCCTCAAAGTCCTTTCTAAACTATTTAGTTTGGAGTTGGCTTCCTCAAACTCTTTTTTTACTGCAAGCTCGTTTATTTCGGACATAGCCTTATTGAACTGCTCATTTCTTTGAATCTCTGAAATTTTTTCTTCAGCCTTGTTCCGCTTGGATCTGACTTCTGTATTCTCTCGGATTTCAAGAGCTTCCTTACATAAATCGACAAGTCTTACCCAGTCTTCACTTAATAAAGAAGAGTCTATGTCCTTAAGAAGCTTGTCCCAACGTCTCTGTTCTTCAGCAGCTCTTTCCTTCTTGGAGTTGATGTCAACAATACGAATACTCCAACGTTTAGAATTCGCATAGTCTACATCTATTAACTCATTGCAAAATTTCATGGCATCATCGTATCTACCTTCGTTTAGCGCAGTATCAAGATTGGTCATTAATTCTTGAATATGTTTTTTTGCAACGTTCTGTTCTTTTGTAATTCTTTCTAAACGTTCAACGATTCCTTTGTCATCAACATCAAGCAATCTTGCTTTATCTAATTCTTGTCTTGCTTCATCGTAAGCCTTTTTACCTATGAAGATATCCGCTCTGACAAGATATCGATCCAATTCTTTCTGACTCTTGATACGTCGATTCGCATCCTCTTTGATTCGTCGTGCCTCTTCTGATTCTGGTTTGAAACTAAGAGCCTCTTCAGCCTTGAACTTGGCCTGTTCATAGTCCGCTTCGTCGTAAGCAGACTTCGCTTGTTGAATTTTCTCCTTGTAATGATTCTGCTGAACTACCGTTTCTGCCTTCTTTCGCAGAGCTTCCTCATGTTTCAGTTTGGCTTCTTCATTGCCTCGGCGGTAAGACAATGCGATTCTGAAGTATTCCTCCATGTTGTCAAAGTCATGTTCACGCTCTGCGTTATAACCTCTCTCCATGGCATCTTTATATTTACGTTCGGCTTCTGAGGCTTCACGCTCAATAGCAGCCTTGGCCTCTGCTTCTTCTTGTGCTCGCTTTAATGCCTCATCCTCTTTTTCTGCATTTCTAATTCGAAGGAGTTCGTCTTTTGCATCACCTTGGAATTTTTTTGTCGTTGCTGAGAATTGCTCACAATCTATGAATGTGTAAGAACTAACAAGCGAAGAGAAATCTTCGTCTTTATAGTTAATCATTTTACTACTCTCCAGATTGTAATGACTGGATAGTTCTTTTCTGAATTGATTATTCGTAAAAGTGTTGCCGAGGAATAGAACACCCTTTATCTGGTCATGACTAATGTTTTTGTCTTTGACAAAACTAGTGATGACATTGATAATATCCTTGACAATCTTATCGGTTCGTTCATCAATCTTTGCTTTGCGTACAGAAACTGAGTATTCCTTATATGGGTCATTGGAGAATGTAATCTTTGTAATCTGGATGGGAATAAAGGTTCTTGCAGTATTTAGTTTTACTATCCAATCGTCCACATATTGGTTCATTCTAAGATATTCTGCCTCGCGTTCATCTTTCGTTTTAAGAAAACGTTCTCTAGCATTGATACTATCTACAACATACTCGACAAGTGCTCTGTTCCTAACGTCAGTGCCCATGCCATTGAGTACATCTTCTCCTACTCTGTTAAATAGAGATGAAGATTTCTTGTAAAGAGAGTAATGCAAATTTTCATTACAAGCATTGAGTACGAGGTAGTAGCCCTCTTCGCAAAAAAATGTCTTCTTTGCAGTATATTCTAAAGCCAGCAGCTCAATACGTGCCACGCTTTCCTTTACATCAAACCGTTCCTCTTTGAGTTCTTTGAGGAACAGCAGGCGTGCTGCTGCTGTGATGTCTTGAGAAAACGATACATAAGTAGTGATGTCGCCATCTTCGTCCATGTCTTTTCTTAAGTCGTCAAAAATCTTTGACGACTTAAAAATTCCTAACATGGGCTGAGAGCGTTTGAACATGATGTATTTGGCAGAAGATTGGGTAATCAACGAAAATATATCACCATAGTAATGATTCTCATTATTGCGAAATTTACATTGAAAGCCTTTGCTATAGGATATTTCGTCATTTGCCACATCTTCATAGAAGTAGAGCCATATGCGATTCTCTTGGTTAGGCAGTTTCACAAGACGAGTGTAACCATCGGTACTGATAGCACCAACGATATACCACTTGTCTATGTAAAGAGCTAATGATCTCATGTTTAAAAACAAATGTACTATTGATTAAAAGCCTTTCTAATCAGAGTGCTGAGGAAACAAATGCCTTCGGCTATGATGATAGGCTGGTGGTAGTGGAAACCATCACCTGTTTTAGCCTTTTCTTTAGCCTTCTTGTATTCTCTATCGTTGTTACAGATAAAGCTTGCAATCTTGCTAGGGAGGTCTGACAAGTCTTCACGCAGTTCACTGTCAGCCTTGGCATAAAGCTTGGTCTTCTGACTTACGAATTCTATAAAGATATTCATGAATGTCTCGAAGTTATTAATACCAGAGAAGTCAAAGTTTCCCATGTCATCGGAGAAATAATCACCGCTCAGTTCGTCTTCGACCGAAAGATTCTTCATACTGCCACCTGGGATAAGGTATTTCACCCCGATTTCGCCACAGATGTCGCGGTCTTCATCTTTCTGTTTGATGATCACGTCTTTAGGATCACAAAGTCCTTTGGCTACTTCTGCCTTATTGTCTTCGCCAATCTCATCGTGGTACTTGACGGTCAGTTCAACATCTGTTACACAATTTACGCCTGCGTTGAGACACTTTGCATAGTATTCACGTGTAGCACGACCACCTGCAGAACTATTCAACCAATGGAATATGCGTCCTCCCTTACCAAAAGATAGGACGTCAATGCGTTCGATGTTACTCAAGTCATATTCTTTAATAGTCTTACCTATCAGCATGCCTGAGTAGTAAAGGAGCAGACCTGCGACATACGCAGGAATAGTGAAAACAAATTTAGCATCGCGATTGATAGAGTCGTAGAAGTTTTCGTAGTCTTCAGTACTCTTCAGTTGATCGAAGATATTGTTAAGATAGTAAGGAGCCTTGTTTGGTTCACTCAACACGTCACGAATGTTGGAAACAAAGACCGCTTTCTGGTTGCTCTCATGGAAGTTGACCAATGCTTGGCGGAATGTTTCTGACTTTATAACTGCGTCAAAGAATACACCTGCCGCCAATCGAACGGAACTTTCGCGGAATAATGTTGCCTTGTTGTTATTGCTAGGGTCTTTCCCCAGAAGCAGTATATCGCTTGTGCTACCACCAACATCGATGCCTAAGAAAAGGTTGTTGGCAGAAAGTCCGAAGTCTTGAGATAGGGCATAGCTACATACAGCCTCGGCTTCTGTTGGAAAATTATCATTGATTTCAGGCTTGCACCCTGTAGTTATTGGATAGATTTTCGTCAAGTCATTGAATATCTTGTCGTAATCGTTTATGTCAGACTCCATCATCGAACCAGGATGGCTCCAGCTGATTTCTTCTGGGCGAATCTTGTTCTTATAAAGGAAAGCACATGTCTGAAGCCAAAGCGACTTTAAGTAAGATCGTTTCTTCTCAAGTCCCTTTTGGTTATCAAGCCACTTCATGTTGTAGTGAAGTGTTCCTGCTTGCGTTTTTATCTCGTATTCATCCATCTCGCGCACGACAACGTTGGGGCGATTGACAGGCACACCGCCAGCCACTTCTTCAGACTGATTATAGCAGTTGTAGCGAGAGTCGTGCTCGTGAAGCCATGACTTTAACTGACCATTCTCTGCCGGAAAGTTCGTGAAGAATAGAAGTTCGTCATTACCAGCATTTGCTTTCTTGTCATCATTCTCATTACCGACGAGCACAGCTCTGTTGTTTTCAAATTGCACAGGAGTTGCTCCACGGTCATTGGCATTGTAATAGACGCATGTATTGTTGCTACCGAAGTCTATACCTACCACCGCAGTACTCTTCATGTCGGTCGATGAGAGGTCTTTGATGATGCTATGGCGAAGTATTAGAAAACCTGCATGTTCATCATGTCCTCCTTTTTGGATAGTGGCGATGAGGCCTTCTATAGGCTTGTCTGAAGCGATGATATTATACTTTGGTAGCTCTTCTACCTTACCTGCAGGATAGGTGACAAGCGGCTTGATGTTTACGCTCAGTTCCTCATTGGGGGCAGGTTCGTAAAGTGGTGTCAAGAAGTTTTCGTTACCATCGCGAAGGATATTGCCATCAAACTTAAATATAGGCTGGAACTTATTCTTTGCATCTGCTGTGAATTCGGTGTACATGTAGTACTTGTTCCAATTGTCCGAGACAAAGTTAGGCCAGATGATAACGCGTCCCATATCTTCCATCCACTCTATCTGGTACTCTCGTGTGTTGAGCGTTACGCTTTCTCCGTCAATCTCTACAACCATAGAGACGGAGAGCACATCACCGTTGTCGCTAATTTCGGCTGTAATGTGGCTATTGCCTCCTTCAGTGTAGTCAAGCAATTCGGCAAGACGATTCTTGAAAATATCAATACCCATCTCTGAGAGAGGTATGGAAAAGTAGCATATAGAACCCAAATGCAAGTCTTTTACTTGTAGGTAATAGACGGGAGCGTCTGAACGCTTCTGACGTTGATCTGCAGCTTCTGCCCAACCAAGAACATAGTTGTCAGAACTCAGAAGATTCTGTATATCGCCTATTTTCTTGTAATCAGTTCCATTGACAAACGTAAATGTAAAGTCAGGCTTCATATAGACAGGTACGTCACTGCTAAACAATACACTGAATGGACATGACAATGTGGCGTAGGCTGGAATAGGACCTACTTCACGCAGATTACCATGAGCATTTTGTAGAATCTCAGCCTCCCAATCACGGCTCATGCTTTTGAAACCATCAATATTCACCCACTGCTCTTTTTCACGGAAATGGTTTATTTTACTCTCAAAAGCATCGAGGTTGCTATTTGCATTCTTGACAAACAAGTAGAGTTTTTGAAGCTGTTCTGGCGAAAGATAAGGCATAGGATCCTCTAACTTTCCATTTCTGTACCAGCTGATATCGGAGATATCATCAAGGCTAGAGTAATTCACTCCTGTAAAAACGCCTGTCAGTGGAGATGTTCCGCCGATGAGTTGGTCTTTATAATAAATTAGGTGGATGTAAGGCTGTGCATCAGGGTCTTTGGTCAGTGCATCTTGATTGCTCCAAATGTCTTTGTCATTAAAGAGCATACGTCCGAAAGCAGATGCTATCTCATAATCACCTCCCTTGGCATTCATAACCACAGGCTTGGAGATGCGGATGCGGTCTGAATACAAAGCCATCAGTGCGATGAGACCTCTCCACTCTCCGTGAAGCATCTCGTAGAATTGGGTCAACCCTGAATTGCTGATTGCAGGATCAGGATTGGCCAATGTGTCAAGAGCAAACTTAAAGAGTTTTGCACGAGCCCACGGTGTTGGGACTCCAGAGATGAGTGTGGCGATTTTATCGGCACTCACATCTTCAAGAATTTTGCCAGTTTGAATGCCCTGGATATAGGAAGACGCCATGTTCAAGTCATTCCAATTACCTTGTGTGCCAGTTGTAAGAGTTGTGTAGCTCTTAATCAATAAAGCTTTAGACATAGCGTGTGAATTTAGTTGATACTATAGATTTTGCAAAGAGTGTCATATGTGAGTTTATAGAAACGCTCTCCTGTATTGGTAATGCTTGATGGAACGCCATTATGGAGTTCTTTGATAAATTCCTTCTTGAAGGTGTCAAATTTGGAACTAAAGAAGCTTACCGAGAATGTCCAGTCTTTACCTACGCCTTCACCTCGATAGAGATTTTTGTTCCAATCATATTTCTTTAGTTCCTTCATTGTATGGAACGAAAAGAGTTTAGGGTTGAAGAGAAAATTGTCTCCTCCGCCAGCAGAGCGATGGAGTTGCCGAACCCATCCTTCGGCCAGCTCGCCATTGACGTTACGTACATTGAAAAGGCGGAAGTATTTCTTGAGATGTTCCACTTGATTGACGTCCATACCGTCAAAACCTACAATTTCCTTTTGCTTGTTACAGCGTACACTCTCCACGAAATCAATCTCAGGGTCATTACAAAGGAAGGAGAAAGCTATGAGCATGCCGAATTTCTTTGCAAAGTCTTTGTCGTAATTGTTTGTATTGCCGACAAAGTCTTTGAATTCGAGCTTGCCAGACCCGTCTATGGCACGATAAACATAATCTGTTTCACCAGCGTTTTTATTTTCTTTCAAATGAGCTATGTCACAATGGTAGAAGTCGAGGGCGGCGCAGGCTGCCAACAGTTCTATGTAGTGAGAGTCATTCTTCTGGTCGCCACCGCCTGTGATAGTCTTGGTAATTTTGTCTTTCTCACGAACCATAGGATCCCAATTCTGTCCGTCTGTTCCCATCATGTAGAATCGCTGGTAAGTGTTTTTTACCGTAGTATCATCATCGTAAAACATCATAGCCACCTGCGAGTTGAGCGCGAACTTGTCGCTCGTGGCTATAACCTTCTGCTCTTTCAACTCTTCAGCAGATGGAGCTTTGAAACTGAAATAGGCGGTCAGAAGAGTAGAGGCGAAATAGGCACGGCTCAAGATGTTGGCTGCGCCATTACTCATAATACTTGCAGCCTCTGAAACGGCCTGTGGAATGATGGGGATAGACGATGCCCCAGTTCCACCAAACACTGAGCCCAATATAAACACTTTTGGATCGTTGCCACCGTTGCACGCTTGTATCAGTACATGCAGGAATTGCTTTAGCTCATTGTTCATGCGTGAGCGTGCCGCTTCAATGATAGAGTGATACATCATCATGGAGCCGAGATGCGTCTGGGCCCGGTAGCCATGGCGAAGATTGAAGTTTTCTACGTTATCAGTTAGAACCAAGTCGGCAAGGTCGGCTTCTTCAGGACTGTTATATTTTGTGTTGCCATAGTTGAACACATCATTGAACGTGCTCTTCTTCTCATAATTGGGACTGAACTCATAATACTTGATATCAGCAGAGAAAAACGTGTCTGTTAAAGGTGTACGATTTGCCTTGTCAAGGTTCTTTGAATTGACATACGCTTCCTTTACCTCCTTCAGACGAGAAAAGTTGCCATTGTTCTTGTCAGTATCAAGAGCTAAAAGGTGTATCTCAGTATCATCAAACATACCCATCGCACAAAGATGAATCAGAGACTCTATGCAGCGCATACCAGTGCCACCAATGCCCATTACGAAAAATTGTTTTGCCATAATCTCTTCGTGTTAGATTTAAGTTATGCGTTCTTCTCCTTACCAAGTATAGATCCGAACTTAGTATGACGGAATATGAACATAACAATGAAGCTTATAAGCAAAGAACTACCGATTGTTATGCCAAGACATTGCATGTTAGTGTCTGAAAATTGATTCTGAAAGGCAGTCTTTTTAATAAAGTCCATCACATATAAATCATTATAGAGCCAGAAACCGACAGCCCCAACAAACACGGAGATAATCAACCATATTCTTCTTTTAATATAAGAACTGTCTTTACCACCTTGATAAGGCGTAAAGTTTGCTAACATGAATGCAACAACAAAGATTGCTACTGCTACAATTGCTGCATAAACGAAAGTCTCGTTTTGCAGTTCATGGAGTTGACCAATTGTCTGAATGTTTCTCATTATAGTATGAATTTTAGAATTGACGTATTTTACTTCGCTTCACTTTTGATGTAGATAGAATAGATAACCTGTCCTCTCATTTTATCTAAGACCTTGTCATCAGCAAGACACTGCTTAATACTTGATGCTACAGAAACATTTTTTGTCCCTGGCTTTGTTATCGATTCAAACTCAAATTTATCTTCATGTTGATCAAAAACAGACTGCACATCACCAATAGAAAGATCAAGTTTGAAGTAATTGTATGGTTTGCCTGAAAGAACGTTTGGATTAAACCAATCTTGGTTGAAACTAATATTAATTTTGCTATGCTTGTCAAACTCTTTGGAGTCTATCTGCATAAAGTTTTCAAGTTCGTTAAGTTTGAAGTCTTGACGACCGATCTTCTCGCCATTTGTTTTTGCTTCATAATAGTCACTATATTCTTGATTGATATCATAGACATTCAAGTTAACAGACTTTATACGATAACAACCAAATGAATTTTTATCAAGCCCCATCTGAATGATTGGTGTGCCAGACTTACGTGGTTCACCTGTTTCTTCGTCAACGACATTAACCAGTTCGTCTTCGATGGTTTTCCAGTCGCATCCGTCCCAATCTTCAATCTCGTAGGTGCCAAAGCCTTTAGACTTGCTTTCAAGAATTTCGTTCTGAACAGAGCAATTATTACCATTTCCCTTCATTTGAGGATGGCTTGCCGATATATGGAATTCATCAATATCAGGGAACTGAGTAAAATCTACAGTACGACGTATGCGCTCATAAATATTATTTTCCATGCGGTCATCAGTGAAAATGATATAGAAACGCTTTTTGTTAAACATCTGACCATTATATGGTTCTACATAAGGCTCAGATATAATATGAATATCATATCCTCTAAGAATCCATTTCTTAAAAGCGTCTGCTAAATATGGGTCATTATCATGCCCTTTTGCAGTTGATGGAGTATAATACTCTCCATCCGTAATCATTACAGATTCACAGTCATCGTCAGCCATCATCTGTGCGGCTTTTGCGAGTTCCGCATAGTTTACTTCCTCTATGTTTCTCAGAAGAGTATAAACGTCACCTTGCTCTTGCTTGATTTGATTTCCCTTAATCGAATAATAAGCAGAAGTTTTATTGACCAATGACGCTTCTACGTCTTGGAAAAATTGAGAATTTTGTCCAAGATAGTTGCAAGTGGAATAATCTACGAACAAATTCATTTTGTTTTCTTGAAGGAATTTCTCATTAGGCTCAAAGTTGACAAGATGAAATTCCTGAAGATACTTTGTGTTGTCAGGAGTTATGACAGATTTATTACAGGATGTAAATAACGATGTGTTGATAAATAGAACACATAATAGAAACGGAAAAAATATCTTTTTCATAAACATTTTTGGTTATTATTCGATTAACTCTAAAAACGCACTCGGCACATACGCTGTTACCATCGTCACCAAACCTTCCACAACCACGCCAACTCTCTGTTGTCCTTGCCAACGTGCAACTATTCCTATACCCCCTTTGAATGCGCCATCAACAACTCGCACTAATTGTCCTTTCTCGAACTTTAGCACTTCGTCAAACGACACGATAGTATTGTCCGCATCGGCTGCACAAATAATCTTCAGACTTTCCATCTGATAGTCGGGGACTATCAATGGTGTCTTGTTGATTCTGCGGCCAACGTGGACGTGGCGATAGTAAAAACGAAGGAATGGGAGGTTTACGTTGTCGTAAACAAAAGTCTTAATTTGTTCTTCTGTACCGAATGCGAAGAAAATGTTGGGCAAACGTGATTCTGCGACAACTTTGCGTTTGCCGTTGATAATTTTAACTGCATTAGTAGTGGGATAGAAAGCGATGATGCCCTTAGCTACAAAATAATCGTATGCTGCTTTCTCTCTTCCATATGTGCAACGGAGGGCGTACCAATGGGGAGTATATTCCTGCTTCTGTTGCTTTAATGTCGTTCCCGTATGCACATTTCTGGTGGACACCCCTGTATGTGAACTCACTGCTGATATAGTGCTTTGAGCTTCGGGGAGGACGTTGGGGGTAAGCCCAGCGCAGGGAGGAGTTTCACCACCTCCAACGGTGTGTACATTTTCTGGTGTACATTCATCGATTTTCATATCGGTGCTAACTTTATTCTAGACAGAACTCGGTTAAGTTGCGACACAAAAAAGCGTGAGTCGTCCTGTTGTCCGTCCCACGAGTCGAGGCTCTAGCACTGCCTATCAAAGTTGAACAGACAACGTTAGAGCCCACGCCGATATGAAAATCGCATCCGTAAAGAGACCTATACAGCATATTACATTGCACCCCAAAGGACACAATCTATGCTTACAAGGTCTCCACGGGATTGATATAATCACACCCGGGACATCTACCGTTGGCTAAGTTCCAGACTTTGATTTTGAATTTGCTAGATTCGACTCGTCAAGAACGAAGCGTCAAGTAAACGCCTTCAATATGTCTGAACTATCGTCCCACCCAAGCCCGCTTCGCACAGATATATCTTTCATATTCATGTACCTTTTCTCGCCACGGCAAAGCCGAAACAAGTTTCGATTTACTCGTTTGGCTTAACGAAAAGGTTCGCTTTCGCGCACCTTTTCTCGCCATGGCAAAGTTGAAACACGTTCCACTTTGCTCATTTGGCTTAACGAAAAGGTTCGATTTTACTATGCTCCACACGGCGTGAGCTGTCTCGTGACACCTTTTACAAGAACTCGTCTTGGGTTGATATTTTGCAGAGACATGATAATCCAAGCGCAAATATAGGTATTTTTTATCAAAATAAAGAATAAATCTTAAATAATCTTATTATCAAAATAGAAATTGGTGAGGATTTATCCAAAAATAGACTTGTTGAAACTGTGCTTTTGCGTGACGTACATTATGTGTAAAATCAACGCTTTTGCGTCTTTCTCTTGGTTGGTATTCCCAAGCCGACCTTTTGTGTGCCGTCCCAATTCGTAAGTTGATCAGCACATCCATTTGAACCACCAAGCGAAACGTATGTATCGGCACTGCAAGACATGTGGTCAACGAACAAAAGGAAGTTGTTAAAGGGATTCGGTATAAACGACATCCTTTGTAGCGAAGAGTTTTGTCCATGATGTGACACATTCTCTTCGGAAGTCACTGCAACCATCCCAATTCATGCATCCAAGGAATTTGTCAGTAGTTGCTTCCACTCTCTTTGCAGAATCAAGTGACAAGTTGTGCTTTGATGCAGTTGCCATGATGCCGTAATAAATAGCGTTGGCCTCCTTTTCGTTAAAGTCTATCCCTAAATAGTCATTGGGGCTTACGTATATTTCACCTACGGCGTTTTTTGCTTTCATGTTTCACTTTTTAGTTCAAAGCTATTGATAATCAATGCATTCAAAAGGTGAAACATCGTATATTTATGTTTCACTTTTAGTTTCAATGTTTCATAAAAAAAACACTGAGGAAGAAAAACAAAAACACTGAGGGAGCGATTACAAAACACTGAGGGAGAAAAATAAAAACACAATGGGAGCGCTTTCGCGCTCCCATTGTGTTTTGAAAAATGAAACATGAAACTAAAAGTGAAACATTCAAGTTATATGTTTCTGATTGGGAAAGTACATATAAAAAGTGTTTGAGAGAAGAATGAGGAAAGTTTACTGGTTATCAGTTACTTTCCTCATTTTGGTTAAAAGTG
>ENA-UEQW01000385-UEQW01000385.1-human-gut-metagenome-genome-assembly--contig:-NODE-385-length-42745-cov-6.727173_pt1 | contig 42745 bp, 29 predicted proteins | sample MGYA00242947_ERZ507947 | MGnify/ENA primary metagenome ERZ507947 (study PRJEB26167, sample SAMN06115421) | human gut metagenome | host: Homo sapiens | place: China:Guizhou | collected 2015-03-17... | reverse complement strand
GGACGTTAATAACTTCATCATAAAGAATAACATTCAGTGTGGGAAAAGACAGGCAGGACTGGTGATAGTTTTGCCTGTTTTTAGCATGCGCGCCATGGCGGTAAGTGCTCAAACATGCATCATAGATGCATGATGTAGCCTCAGCTCATTGCCGTAGGCGATTTCTTATGAGCTGAGGTTCTAGAAAGGAAAGTATGTGTATCATTTCCACATGGCATGTGACGAAGATGAAGAAATACAGCTTCAGGACAAAATGAATTGGATCTTTTACAATACGACGGCAGATTTATCAGAAGCACCGGAAGGGATCAGAGAATTTTTAAGTTATGTTGAGAATGAAACTGTGGACGATGACTTTACAAAATTACTAGATAGAGAAGTAAAAAATGCAAGACTGAATGAGGATTGGGGGTCGGAGTATTTGAAAACTTATGTGAATGATATGGATATGAGACGTGAAGGCTATGTCGAGGGAGAGAAAGATGCACATCGTCTTTTGATCAACAAGTGGCTGCAAAAAGGAAAAACTGTAGCTGAAATTGCAGAAGATCTGGGTAAATCAGAAGAGTATGTAGAGAATCTGATGAAAAACTGATTTAGTCCATAAAAATAAATAGGCGGGATGTAAATAAAAAATAATGACATTGAGAATGCTTTGGAAGCATGTTATACTACTTCCAAAGCATATTTTCTTTTATCAGGTCTATTGGGCAAAGAGGCAATAACTGATTTGTGCATTTTTGCTCAATATCTAATGCATATCTTATTTCAGAAAATCCATGCTTTATTTCACAACTATTTAATAAAGCGGGAGTTTCGAAATGGGCGGGTATATTCAAGGCAGAGACTCTGGAAGAACTTGAGCAGTTAGCAAGAGGCGAGGAGGTATTTGAGAATATGGTAGTGACAATGAAAAAACTGAGTGAAGATGAAAAAATCCGTATGCAGTGTGAAGCAAGGGAAGACTATGAGAGATGCCTTCTTACGGAATATAATGCCGGAAAACGGGAAGGGATAGAACTTGAACGGGAGAATACAGAAAAGGAGCGGCAAAGAGCAGATGATGCAGTTAAAAGAGCTGCTGAGTTGGAAGCCGAGGTAAAAAGACTGCAGGAGCTGTTGAAATAACTGATGAACCGAACAAGAATCAAGCAAACATTTGCAGAGTATACAAATAAATATAATGCATCTGATCCGAAGATCAGGCTAAAGATCGACCATACGTATCGTGTGGCGGCGCTTGCGGAGCGCATTGCCCAAACGGTTACGGATATACCCATTGACAGGGATCTTGCGTGGACAATGGGGATGCTCCATGACATAGGCCGTTTTGAACAGGTGAAAAGATATGGCACTTTTGTGGATAGTGAGTCGATAGATCATGCAGAGCTGGGGATAACGATCCTGTTTGAGGAGGGGCTTCTTACACAATTCGGAGATTTTACACCGGAGGAACAGGAACTTCTCAAAGTCAGCATTGAAAATCATAACAAATACAGAATTCCAGAAGGTATGTCTGCGGAGAAAACTGCATATTGCAATATATTGCGTGATGCAGATAAGATCGATATTTTCCGGGTAAATTGTGATACACCGCTTGAAGATATTTATAATGTATCGACTGCGGAACTGAAACAGGCAGCAGTATCGGATTTGGTGAAAAAATGCTTTATGGAGAAGCACACGGTGCTTCGCAGCCTGAAGCATACGCCGGTTGACAATCTGGTAGGACATGTTTGTCTGGTATTTGAACTGGTTTACCCGATCAGTATACAGATTGCAAAGGAACAGGGATATGTGGACAAGCTGATGCGGTTTGCGTCGGACAATCCGGATACGAATGCATGGCTTTCTTATATGCGGAAGTATTTGTGGAGCAGTTGATTGGAAAACTGGTGTGTTTCGCGTGGAGCATGGAAATAGTTGTCCGTTTGCCCTATCCGTGTTAAACTAATTGTATTTATACAAGGGAACAGGAAAAACAATGAACATTGTATTATTATCAGGCGGATCAGGGAAGCGCCTGTGGCCGCTTTCCAATGATGTGAGAAGCAAACAGTTTATAAAAATATTTAAGAAAAAGGACGGCTCTTATGAGTCTATGGTGCAGCGTGTTTATCGGCAGATCAAGACGGTAGATGCGGATGCAACCGTCACGATTGCAACCTCCAAGACACAGGTTTCGGCGATCCATAACCAGCTTGGGGATGGCGTGGGGATTTCCATAGAGCCATGCAGAAGAGATACTTTTCCGGCGATTGCGTTAGCGACAGCTTATCTTGTCGATGAAATGAAAGTCAGCCCGGAGGAATCGGTGGTAGTCTGCCCGGTTGATCCCTATGTGGAGGATGACTATTTTGCTGCATTGAAAGATCTGTCTGAGCAGGCAGACAAGGGTGAGGCAAATCTGGTACTGATGGGAATTGAACCGACTTATCCGAGTGAAAAATATGGATATATCATTCCGAAGACGGCAGATCATACATCTATGGTTGAGACCTTTAAGGAAAAGCCGACTGCAGATGTGGCAGAGGAATATATAAAGCGCGGTGCTCTCTGGAACGGTGGTGTTTTTGCGTACAAGCTGAAATATGTGCTTGAGAAGGCGCATGAACTGATTGAATTTACAGATTATCAGGATTTATTTGATAAATATGAGACGTTGACAAAAATTTCTTTTGATTATGCGGTTGTAGAGAAAGAGGATAAGATCCAGGTGCAGCGTTTTGCCGGACAGTGGAAGGATCTCGGTACATGGAACACACTGACAGAGGCGATGGAAGAATCTGTTGTCGGAAAAGGTGTCTTGAATGAGACCTGTTCAGATGTGCATATCGTCAATGAGATGGATGTGCCTGTGCTTGCGATGGGACTGCATGATGTGGTTATTTCTGCTTCGCCGGATGGTATTTTGGTATCCGATAAAGAGCAGAGCAGCTATATCAAGCCTTACGTGGATAAATTTGAACAGCAGATCATGTTTGCGGAAAAATCATGGGGAAGCTTCCGGGTATTGGATGTGGAAGGAACTTCCATGACGATCAAGGTAACTCTGAATCCGGGGCATAGCATGAATTATCACAGCCACAAAAACCGGGATGAAGTCTGGGTGGTTATTTCCGGAAACGGCAGAACGGTCGTAGACGGATTTGAGCAGGCGGTAAAAGCGGGCGATGTGATCACAATGTCTGCAGGCTGTCGTCATACGGTGTTTGCGGATACAGAGCTGCGTCTCGTGGAGATCCAGCTTGGCAAGGATATCAATGTGCATGATAAACAGAAATTTGAGCTGGAAATCTGATCATGTTCCCCACATCCTCCGGTATTCACTGATGCTGCAGCCCTCCACCTTTTTAAAGACGCGGCTGAAGTAGTACAGCTCGTGAAAACCGACCTCAGCACCGATCTCTTCAGCAGATTTCCCGGTAAAGCGCAGCTCCTGTTTGGCATGGGTAATGCGGACATTTAAAAGGTAATTATTGATGGTAACGCCAAATTGCTCTTTAAAAATTCTGGTGAGATAATATTTGTTGATAAAGTATCGTTCGGCGAGATCGTCGAGCGATATTTTTTGCGCATAATTCTGGTCAAGATACTCCCGGACATGCCACAGGCTGGTACGTTTGGTATGCGCAGGCATACTGTCCGGATGCCAACTATCCTCCATCAACAGGGTTAACAGGGCAGAAAGCCCTTCATTGATCTGCATGTCCCGGACATAAGAATTGCCGGACACTATGCTGTAAAGATGGTTAAAACAGTCCTTATAAAGGGAAAAAGCATTTGCATGAAAGGCGGGCAGGCCGCCGCGTTCCTTATACTTCTGGTAAATGCCATCGATCGAAGGACCATTGAAATGTACCCAGGAAAGACTCCAGAGGTCGTCCTTTGTTTCGTGAAAATAGGCGGATCTGCAGTCAATAAAGACACAATCGCCTACACCGAGCGGATAAGTATTATGTGCATAATGTAGCTCTCCGGAGCCGGACCGTACCATAAAAAAGAGATAGGAATCCAGATCTTCACGTTTGCTGATATGCGGCTTTTGTGCCTGCAGGGTGCCAATTTCCTGTATATGCAAAAGGGAGGTTTTGGCAAACTCCGAGGGGGTATAAATGATCCGGGTTGTATTGACGAGATCACCGTGAAATAATGCCTGATGCTTCATGAAAAAACTCCGTTTCTGTAAGATCTTTTCTACTATAGTATAGAAGTTCAAAGCAAAAGTCAATATAATGCAACTGAATGTCAATACAATGAATGGATAAGGCAAAAACATGGGTATATTATAATAAACAGAAAATAGCAATATCGTCATATAGAAAAGAAAAAGGAGAAGGATTTATGGCAAAAAAAGCACTTATCACAGGTGTGACCGGACAGGATGGCTCTTATTTAGCAGAGTTTTTATTGGAAAAGGGTTATGAAGTATACGGAATGATCCGCAGATCTTCCGTGGATTTCAGGGAACGTATTGCCCATCTGGAAGGAACACCGCATTTTCATTTGAAATTTGGAGATCTCGGAGATTCCATCAGCCTTGTAAAGCTGATCGGAGAGATCAGACCGGATGAAATCTACAATCTGGCAGCACAGTCCCATGTGCAGGTCAGCTTCGATGTTCCGGAATATACAGCAGACGTTGTTGCAACAGGTGTCCTCAGAGTATTAGAGGCAGTCAGAGTCTGTGGGCTGGAGAAGACATGCCGTATTTATCAGGCTTCTACTTCAGAGCTTTACGGAAAAGTGGAAGAGGTTCCGCAGAAAGAGACAACACCGTTCCATCCGTATTCTCCATATGCAGTTGCAAAGCAGTACGGCTACTGGATCGTAAAAGAGTACAGAGAAGCCTATGATATGTTCTGCTGCTCCGGTATTTTATTTAATCATGAATCAGAGCGCCGCGGTGAGACTTTTGTAACGAGAAAGATCACATTGGCTGCAGCGAGAATTGCACAGGGCAAACAGGATAAGTTGTATTTAGGTAACCTTGACAGTCTGCGTGACTGGGGCTATGCAAAGGATTATGTGGAATGTATGTGGCTGATCCTGCAGCATGATAAGCCGGAAGATTTCGTGATCGCAACAGGTGTACAGCATTCTGTCAGAGAGTTCGCAACACTTGCTTTCCATCATGCAGGTATTGAAGTGGAATGGCAGGGAAGCGGAATGGACGAAAAGGGTATTAATAAAGCCGATGGCAAAGTGATCGTTGAAGTCAGCCCTGATTTCTACCGCCCGACTGATGTAGTAAATCTTTGGGGAGATCCGACCAAGGCGAAGACAGAGCTTGGCTGGAATCCGACCAAGACAAGCTTTGAAGAGCTGGTTGCCCTTATGACAAAGCATGATATGGAAAAGGTTGCTGTAGAGAGAGCTGAAGAGCATATCAAGACAAATCTGGAAGAGTATCTGGAGAAGGGCGTTGTGAAGTAAGACGGTGCTTACTGCCGGCTGCAGAAGCCGCTGTGATATGGCAGGCGGGCTCAGATTTTGAATAAGATGATAAATGATAAAGAAAGAAGTGTACTGAAATGATGGAAAAAGACGCAAAAATATATGTGGCAGGCCACAGAGGAATGGTTGGCTCTGCGATTGTAAGAGAACTGGAAAGACAGGGCTATCACAATATTGTAACCAGAACCCATAAGGAACTGGATCTGACAAGGCAGGATGCTGTAGAGGAATTTTTTGCGCAGGAAAAACCGGAGTATGTGTTCCTGGCAGCGGCCAAGGTGGGCGGAATCGTGGCAAACCAGAATGCGCTGGCTGACTTTATGTATGATAACATGATCCTGGAAATGAATGCGATCCACAGCGCATGGAAAAACGGCTGTAAGAAGCTGGAGTTCCTTGGATCTTCCTGCATTTATCCGCGTATGGCACCACAGCCGATGAAGGAAAGCTGCCTGCTGACTTCAGAGCTGGAGAAGACAAATGAAGCATATGCGCTTGCGAAGATCTCCGGCCTGAAATATTGTGAATTTTTGAATAAACAGTATGGAACAGACTATATTTCCGTGATGCCGACCAATCTGTATGGACCAAATGATAATTATCACCCGCTGCACTCCCATGTACTGCCGGCGCTGATCCGCAGATTCCATGAGGCAAAAGAGGCAGGGCTTACGGAGGTAACCTGCTGGGGAGACGGTTCGCCGCTGCGTGAGTTTTTATATGTAGATGATCTGGCTAACCTTTGTGTGTTCCTGATGAACAACTACAGCGGTGATGAGACAGTCAACGCCGGAACAGGTAAGGAACTGACGATCAAAGAACTGACAGAGCTTGTGGCAAAAGTGATCGGCTATACAGGCGAGATCAAATGGGATCCGAGTAAGCCGAACGGAACACCGAGAAAGCTTCTGGATGTATCAAAGGCGGAAAGCCTTGGCTGGAAATACAAGACAGAGCTGGAAGACGGTATCAGACTTGCTTATGAAGATTTTCTGCATAATCCGATGCGCGCGGAGCGGTAAACTATAATAGCTGACGTATGGCAGAATCAGAAACCAAAAAGGAAGAAATAATTTATGTTAGAACTGAAAAATATATATTATGAAGTAGAAGATAACAAAGAGATCATCCGGGATATCAGCCTGCAGATCGAGGATCATTTTGTGGCGATCACAGGTCCGAACGGTGGAGGTAAGTCAACGCTTGCAAAGATCATTGCGGGAATTGTGAAACCGACAAACGGTCAGATTCTGCTGGATGGTGAGGATATCACAGGATTGAATATCACAGAGCGTGCCAATAAGGGTATCAGCTTTGCATTCCAGCAGCCGGTGCATTTTAAAGGACTGACAGTCCGTGATCTTATTACGATTGCAGCGGGGAAAAAGCTGAGTGTCAATGAGATCTGCGATATTTTGTCGGAAGTGGGGCTTTGTGCGCGGGAATATATTGATCGCGAGATCAATAACAGTCTTTCCGGTGGAGAGCTGAAGCGTATTGAGATTGCCATGATCACGGCAAGAGGAACAAAGCTTTCCATTTTTGATGAGCCGGAAGCAGGTATTGACCTTTGGAGCTTTAACAGCCTGATCCGTGTTTTCGAAAAGATGCGGGATGAGATTCAGGGAACAATCCTGATCATTTCCCATCAGGAACGTATTCTGGATATTGCGGAGAAGATCATTGTGATTGCGGATGGACAATTAAAAAAGATTGGTACAAAGCAGGAAGTGCTGCCTGAGCTTCTCGGAACGGCAAAGGCGTGTCAGACACTGACAGAGAAGTTGTAGGAGGTAGAGCCATGGATTTAATACAGAAAAATTTACTTGAGCAGGTTGCGGGTCTGCATGAAATTCCGGAAGGGGCTTATAATATCCGTGCCAACGGACAGAAAATGGCAAGAAACACAACCGCAAATATTGATATTGTGTCCAAGACAGACAAGGATGGAATCGATATTATCATAAAGCCGGGAACGGTCAATGAAAGTGTACATATTCCGGTGCTCCTGTCGCAGAGTGGTCTGCAGGAATGTGTTTATAATGATTTTTATATTGGAGAAGGTGCAGATGTCACGATCGTGGCAGGCTGTGGAATCCACAACTGCGGCGTGGACACATCGCTTCATGCAGGGATACATACCTTCTATCTGGAAAAGGGTGCGCATGTCCGTTATATTGAGCGCCACTACGGAGAAGGTGACGGTAATGGCGAAAATATCATGAATCCGCAGACGATCGTGCACATGCAGGAGGGTTCGTACATGGAGATGGAGACAACCCAGATCAAGGGGATCGATTCGACGGAGCGTATCACGCGTGCGGATATGGCAGAAAATGCAACACTGGAGATTCGTGAGAAGATCATGACACATGGCAGGCAGTATGCAAAAACTGACTTTGTGGTGGATATGAACGGAGATGGCTGCAGCTGCAATCTGGTTTCACGTTCCGTCGCCAAGGGACACTCCAAACAGGAGTTTTTCTCTGTAATGAATGGAAATGCTGCCTGTGCGGGACACAGCGAATGTGACGGTATCATTATGGAGAATGGTGTGGTGTCTGCAAGCCCGCAGCTTACTGCCAACAATATTGAGGCAAATCTGATCCACGAAGCGGCAATCGGTAAAATTGCCGGAGAACAACTGATCAAGCTCATGACACTCGGACTGACAGAAAAGGAAGCGGAGGAGCAGATTATCAACGGATTTTTAAAATAAGAAACAGAGGGTACACATGAACATCTATTTTGCACCACTGGAAGGCATTACAGGATTTGTTCTGCGAAATGCATATGAATCCTGCTTTCCGGGAACGATCGATCGGTATTTTGCACCCTTTATCGCAGCCAGTTGTCGAAAGAAGCTGGCTGCCCGTGATTTAAGGGATGTTTTGCCCGAAAACAATACAGGGATCTGTCTGATCCCGCAGCTTCTTGCAAATAAGGGAGAGGATTTTATATCCACAGCGCAGATGCTGCAGCAGTTTGGCTATCGGGAGCTGAATCTGAATCTTGGTTGCCCTTCAGCAACTGTTGTCACAAAGAAACGCGGCGCCGGACTTCTGGCAGAACCGGAGCTTTTGAAAGCGTTTCTGACGGAATGCTATGACTGGGCCGAGGGAAAAGGTATAAGGCTTTCTATTAAAACAAGGGTTGGGATGGCGGAGGAAGTGGAATGGGAGAAGCTGCTTTCTCTGTATGAAGCTTTTCCTGTTTCAGAGCTGATCATCCATCCGCGCCTGCGGGAAGATTACTATCAGGGAAGGATCCGGGAAGAATTGTTTGCACAGGCTTACAGGGAGATTACCGGAGCTGATGCGGAAACGATCATGAAAAACAGGGAAGTAAATGATACTGAGCTGCCAGACAGTATGATAAAGACGACGGGGAAAAGAAAACAACGGATGCTGCAGCTGTGTTACAATGGAGATATCGTAAGAAACGAACAGATACAGAAGTTAGCAGATGCTTACCCGGAAATGCGGGCTGTGATGATCGGCAGAGGCTTTTTGATGCGGCCGGGGTTTACGGAGAAGCTATCGTGGCAATCCGGGAATCTGCAGGGAGAAATAACAGAATCTGAAAGCCGGAAAACGGGAAAATCTATGAACAGTGATAAGCTGTGGATATTCCACGACCGGATCTACGAAGGCTACCGGGCTTATCTGCAGGGCGACAAGCCGGCCCTGTTCAAGATGAAGGAGCTGTGGAGCTATCTGCAGGTCGGATTTAATGAGCTTGCAGGAGAAAACAATCCCAAAACAGACAGGCTTATGAAACAGCTGCGGAAATGCAGTACATGCGCCGATTACGACGGTGTGATCCGGCAGCTGAAGCTGCTCTGCAGACAGAACTTAAAATGAACTTAAAACAGGAAAGAGGTTTTGCACAAAGCAAAGCCTCTATTTTTGTGAATTTCGTCTGCGAAAAACAGCTGTCTTTCGGTTGCAAAAGCAGGGGGAATAATCGATAATAAAATAGTGTCATATTTTCAATGCGCTAGTGGCAAAAATAAATAGGGCATAGAATAAGTATTGTATAAGGAAGGGAGATTTCATGAGAAAGAAGAGTTTAAACGGAAAGCGTGTGATGGCGTTTGTGCTTGCTTTTTCTCTGGTGCTGGGAGAAGCATCGGCAGTGGTGGCTGCGCCGGCAGATGCCTCTGTGACTTGCGCAACGGAAACAGTTGCTGAGCAGGCACCGGAAGCAAAGACAGCAGAAGAAGCTGTGGCACCGGAAGCAGAGACAGCGGAAGAAGCTGTGGCACCGGAAAGTGTAGAAACAGAAGTACAGATTCCTGAGACGGAAGATGCAGAGGATGCAGCACCGGAAGCCGGTTCTGTGGCAGAGGCTGAGGAGACAAGCGTCTCAGAAAATGATACAGAGATTACTGTTTCAGAGAATGATGCGGATCTGGATGCAGATGAGGCATATGATGGAAGCATTTCAAAAGTGATCGGACTGGAGGTGTCGGGAAGAGACTATGACGGTAGCTTTAAGGATGATAATGGGAATGTCGTATATCGTTATGTTGCGGTCCAGGATGCAACCACATGCGTGGAAGCGCCGGGAAAAATCGACGCAAATGCCGCAACGGGACTTTACAGCTATAACGGAAAACTTTATAGGTATGCATCATATGATAAATATCTGAATGTTACAACTTTTAGATCCTATAATGAAATTGCATTGCTGGGCAATCCGAAATCAGCTTATCTGGATGCTGCTACCCAGTTATATAAAGTAAACGGAACCTATTACAGCGACCTTGGTACAGTTAACATAAACGGAAAAGAATGTGCTTATTATCATGTAAAGGCAGAAAACAATATGCCGATGACAGGCAGCTTTTCCGATGATACAGCAGGTCTTCAGGCTTTCAGGAAGCAGTATGGCCGTTATACAAAATCAGATGCTTATTATCAGAAGCAGGGGCAGAATAAATATGACGTTTCACCGGATTATTATGCAGTAGGCGGCAAATGTTATAAAAATGCAGGTTACCATTCTGTTTATGAAGGCGGAAAACGTATCAAAAAGTACTATGGATATACGGAGATTGCATTGAATGCGCAAAATGTTACATTCAGCTGGAATACCCTTCATACAAAAGCCGACCAGAAAAACAGCGCCGGACAGGAACTTTTAGTCGGATATGAAGTGGAGGTAAACGGCGCTCTTTTAAATACCGAATACAATGCACATGAAAAATCCGGTACACCACACCGGATGAGTTCTTATACCGGATTTACTTATGACAAGTACCTGACAAACGGTCAGTCAGTCAGACTGCGTGTACGTGGTCTGTACTATCATCAGGAAAATAAGGTGATCACAGAAAATGGTGTACAGAGAGGAAATACAGTCAATGTGATCGATGCATTTGGCGAATGGTCTGAACCATATACTTATACATATACAGCACCACAGGCGGTTGGTGCGGTTCCTTCTGTAACAGCCAGATATATTCCTGTAGCAACGAAGGTAAGCGGATCAGGATATTCAACCAATAAAAATAAGATCCGTATTACGTATACAACACTGGCAAATTGCGAAGATTACCGTATTTACAGAATTACTTCCAAAAAGGCGATCAGTCTGACAACAGCTAATTTTAGCGACGTTTATTATAAGGACAGTGCAACATTACAGAAACTGGGGCTGAGCACGTCTGATTTTGCTGTAAATTATTTCTATTCCAGCGATACGGGCGAGCTTGAATTAACAACGGATAAAAATTACAGCTATTACTATTTTGCGGTTGTACCGTCGAGTCTGACCGATTATGAAAAATATTATAATGATCAGAGTCTCGATACGATCAAAGCGGTAGCAGGTGTAACTGCTGCCCGGAATACACAGGTACTGACACCTGTAACCAATCTGCATGTGGAAAAATATTCCAATAATGACGAATCTTATGGAACAACAGGACCGAGACTGGTATGGGACGGAACAGATAAAAATGTAGTTGTATTTGCATATGAGGCAGCATCGTTCCCGGCATATTATACGACAAAATTCCAGAAACCGAGTTCTGCAGATGGAAAAATGGAGTATCAGCTTTCGGATGCAGATCAGCTGGCATTAAATAAAGTGAAGTATACAACAGAATCCGGCTCTTATAATGCGAGCACGGCAATGAGTGATATGAATCTGGTACCGGGCAGAACTTATTATTTTGTCGCATATACCTATGACAAGAGTCTGCAGACCGGTAATCAGACACCGATCACTTATAAGACAACAAAGAAAATAAAGGTAAACGGTGTAGAAAAGACGACACCGGTTACTTACAGTTATGATTCTTACATACCGATCAGTGCACCATCTAATATGGTAAGCTATAAATATGCAAAGCCGGACAAGCCGACTGTTTCCACTTATGCAACAAAGAACAGTGTAAAGCTGACTGTCGGCGGATATAACACAGGTTATGAAATCTATCGCAAGAGCGGTAAGAAGTTTAAAAAGATTGCGACTATGACAGATGATGTTTATACGGACACAGGTCTGAAAAACGGCGTATCTTATACGTATAAGGTTCGTGGCTATTATTACAACCGTGATACGAAAGAGAAATATTACAGCGATTACAGAGTGGTCACAGTAAAGGCAGCAGATGCAGCCAATATTTCTGTTTCCGTTACAAAGGCATCCAAGTCTTCTGCAAAGATCAAGTGGACGAAGGTACCGAATGCCGTAAAATATGAAATTTATCGTTCCAGTTCTGAAAATACGGATCCGAAGACGATTTCCAAGAAATTCAGTGCATCCGGCAGAAAGTCGTATCTGTCAGATAACCGCTATGAGCTGATCAAAACACTTGGAAAATCCAAAACAAGTCTGACGGATAAGAAGCTGGTAGCAGATCAGAAATACAGCTATGTTGTTATTGCTTATTATAAGGCAGGCGGTAAGACGGAATATGTATCCGGCGGCGGTTTTGCATTGATGGCACTGGATACGACTGTCAAAAATATATATGGTGAAGTAAACGGTTCCAATGCAAAGATCACATGGGACAAGGATACATTTGCTGCGAAATATGAGCTGGAATACACCATGTTCGATATCAATGGATATGCAAAGAATACAACACCGCTCAAGGCTTCTACAAAGAAAAACACTTATACTATCAAGGGACTTGGCGCAGGAGAGACTGTAACGGTTCGTATCCGTGCGGTAGGAAAAGGAAACGTATACGGAAGATGGACATCGGCTTCCAACTGGTCGTCCTCCATGAACAGTCTTGCACCGGTCAAAGGTATTAAGGCGTCTGCTGTGACAAAGAAGACCTCTGACGGCAAGACGGTCAATGGTGTCAAAATCACATGGAAAGCAGTAAAGGGAGCAAAATACTACAAAGTATATCGTTCTGTTTATGAAGGTAATTATGATAAAGATAAGAAGCTGTATTATCTGCCATCAGGTTCTTTGATCAAAAAGGATGGAAATGATGATTTCTACTTTACTACTTCTTCTCTGAGAACGGATGGCTACAGAGACAGCAGCAGCTATGAAAGCTATGAAGAATATAACGGTGTGACAGGTTCTGTTGTTGGTACTACCGCTTATGATTATGAGGATGTTCCTGCAGGTGTGACCTATTATTACACAGTCAAGGCTTATGGGGAAACACCGATGGCCGGAACGGATTCCAACGTATATTCGGTTATGTCTTCCAAGGCTGCCAAGGTAACAGCAGACGGTATCAACACCGTTACGCTGAAAAACAGCAAGAAAGGCAAAGTAACAGTAACCTTCAACACGGTACCGGGCGCAAAGAAATATACGATTTACCGTGCAACAAAGAAAAACGGCAAGTATACAAAGGTTGCAACTGTCAAGGTAACCAAGAAGAACAAGAACAAAAAGTCCTTAAGCTATACAGGTAAAGCAGTAAAGAAGAAAACATACTATTACAAAGTAGTGGCTGAAGGTACAAACGAGCTGAAAGCAGATATGAATATTGAATCTGCAGTGAAGAAGATCAAAGTAAAGAAATAAAAATACGGGATCTTGCAATCTGTAATAGAAACAGAAACAGGGAAGCTCCGGCGGATGCGCAGTCGTCCGCCGGAGCTTTTTTGTCATGGCGACGAGGAAAATGCACGCATTTCTGCTGCTCTATACACTACTGCCCGGATTTAGAGGATTTTATTGCACCGAATGTTGAAAAGATGTAAACTGATAACAAGGTATGCAAAATGGGAGGTTTTTTATGCGTTGTATATATAAGACAGACAATGGAGTTTTGTCAAAACTGAAAGATTTTGAGCCGGACGTATGGGTAAACCTCATAACTCCTGATATGGATGAGATCGTCTCGACAGCCAAACAATATGGAATTGATGTTAACGATATGAAGGCAGCACTGGATGATGAGGAAAGCTCCCGTGTGCAGCTGGAAGATGGGTATACACTGATCCTTGTCGATATCCCGTCGGCTGAGGTGCGTAATAACCAGAATGCTTATACGACAATTCCTCTGGGTATCCTGCTTGTGAGAAATGCGATCATCACGGTATGCGGTACAGAGACACCGGTGCTGACTTATTTTTCACAAAATCTCGTCAGAGGATTCTCGACAAAAAAGAAGATGCGTTTTGTGTATCAGATCCTGCTTCGGACAACAAATATGTATCAGGCATTTCTGCGTGTTATTGATAAGCGGCGCAGCGAGATCGAGCAGAGAGTCAGCGAAGAAAATGATACAGAGGACAGAGATCTGATCCACTTACATGAACTGGAAAGCAACCTTGTCTATTTCGCAACGTCATTAAGTGCAAACAGAGTTGTACTCGAACGACTGACCCGTTATGAGCGGATCGAGCAGTATCCGGAGGATAAGGAACTGCTTGATGATGTCATAGTCGAGAACAGGCAGGCAATTGAAATGACAAACATTTACAGAGATATTATCCATGGTGCCCGGGAGCTCGTATCCACGATCTTAAATAACCGACTGAACAATGTGATGAAATTCCTGACCTCCATTACGCTCGTTATGGCGATCCCGACGGTTATTTCCGGTATTTACGGAATGAATGTAAGTGCAGCCTGGATGCCGCTTGCGAAGACACCTTACGGGTTCACTATTATCTGTGTGGCCATAGCAGTGATCTGTGTTGTGGCACTTGTTGTATTAAAGAAAAAGAAATTGCTGTAAAAAGAGAAGAAAGTTATAGATATTATATATGAAAAAAAGAAACGGATGGAAAGAAAAAGCTGGGAAAATCGCGCAGATACTTCCTTTTTATCTGCTGGCTGCACTGATGGTCATTATGTGCGTGTTCTATTTCCATATGCGGAAGCGGGAAAGTCAGGTGCTGCAAAAGGTGCAGGATGCAGAAGAATACAGCAGCTATTATATGATGATCACCAATGATGACAGCCTGCCGTTCTGGCAGAATGTTTATGCAGGTGCGCTGGAGGAAGCACAGAAAGCAGATGCTTATATTGAAATGCCGGGGCTTAATCTGGAAACGGATTACGACAAGCGGGATCTGATGAAGATCGCGATCGATTCCAAGGTGGATGGTATCATTGTGGAGGCGGATGAAAGTGCCATGATGACAGAGCTTATCAGGGAAGCGGAAGACAACGGAATTCCTGTCGTGACTGTGCTGGAGGATAACACACAGGCGGGCAGGCAGAGTTATGTAAGCATCAGCTATTATAATCTTGGCAGAGAGTATGGGAACCAGCTCTGCGATATCATAAGAGAAAAACAGGTAAAGGGATATGGCAGCAGGCAAAATGTCATGGTACTTTTGGATGCGGAACGCGCGGATACGAGCCAAAGTATCCTTCTTGCCTCTATGCAGGAGGTGATTGACGGAGAAGGGTTTGGTGATCTGGTACAGATTGAGGCGGTTCCGGTACAGAGTGGATCGGCATTTGCCGCTGAAGAGGCGATCCGTGATATTTTTATGACGAGAGATACATTGCCGGACGTGATGATCTGCCTGAATGAACAAAATACGACCTGCGTTTATCAGGCGGTTGTCGATTATAACAAGGTTGGGGATATTGAGATCGTGGGATATTACGAATCCGATATGATCAGAAGTGCGATCCGGAAAGATATCATCTATTCTTCCGTGACGCTCGATACAAAGCAGATGGGCAGATATTGCGTGGATGCTCTTACGGAATATCAGGAAAGTGGTTATGCAAATGAATATTTTGCAGTAGATATCTCACTTCTGGATGCACAGACGCTGGGGGAAGGAGGCGCGGACGATGTCCAAGAAACTGACTGACGCCTTCGCGGCTCTCTCAATCCGGACAAAGCTGATCTGTGTATTCGTTCTGACGATCCTTGTCATGCTGCTTGTGAATGTGTTCATGTATCTGAATATCAACAAGATCACCGTGCAGCTGGATGAAATCTACGCGGACAATGTCAGGCTGAATGCGATCGCGGATGCGCTTGACGGTCTGCAGTCCAGTATGACTTCCTATCTGAATACAAAGACGACAGATGCCATGGAGGAATATTATAAAAATGAGCAGAATTATGCAGATCTGATCGCGGGACTTCGGACAAAGGCAACAGGGGACGAGCTTCTTCTGATGGAGCGTAATATCCATTACATGTCAGAGACATATCTGACGCTGACGGCGGATACGATAGAGGCAAAAAGAGGGCGTAATGTAGAAAAATACAAAGCATATTATGATGATGCATCGCAGCTTTATGAATATTTGCAGATGTATATACTGAGTCTGAATAACAGGCGGTTCCGTACCAATACCGGGGATTACGAAGTGCTTTCCGATTCTCTGCAATATCTGGAAATGGTCAGTATCTTTATATTTATTGCGCTGACACTCTGTACCCTTTTAATGGTCGTCATGTTTACGAGAAATATCACAAAGCCGTTGCGGAAGCTTTCGGATGCAGCGTATCGTGTGGCAAATGGAGAGCTGGATCAGGCAGATATGGTGGAAGTGCATTCGATGGATGAGATCGGTGTCGTAACGGTAGCGTTTAACCGGATGCTGCAGAGTATTCCGGCTTATATAAACCGGCTCCGGGAGAGCCTTGAAAAAGAGCGGCTGATGAAGGAAAAGGAGCTCCTGATGGAAACACATCTGAAGGATGCCCAGCTGAAATATCTGCAGGCACAGATCAATCCGCACTTTCTGTTTAATTCATTGAATGCGGGTGCACAGCTTGCCATGATGGAAAGCGCGGACCGTACCTATGATTATATCCAGAACATGGCTGCGTTTTTCCGCTACAATATTAAGAAGGATCATGATGAAGTCACGCTGGAAGAAGAAATCCGGCTTGTTGATAATTATATTTATATATTAAATGTCCGGTTTTCAGGGGAGATCCATTTTGAGAAAAAAGTAGATGAATCCCTTCTGGGCGGGCATATTCCGAGCATGCTCCTGCAGCCGATTGTGGAAAACAGTGTCAATTACGGAATCCGTAATATTGACTGGGAAGGGCGGATCGTGCTTTCTGTTTACCGGGAAGAGGAAAAAGTCTGTATCAGTATCAAAGACAACGGTGTTGGCATGACGGAAGAACGAATCGCGCAGGTGATGCAGAACTGTATTTCCCATCAGGAAGATACGGGAGATTCCAACGGTGTCGGTCTGAACAATGTAATGGAACGCCTCCATCTGTTTTTTGACGGAGCGGAGGAGTTTGTCATGATGAGTGAAGGACCGGGCAGGGGAACGGAGGTAGTGATCCGGATTCCTTATTTGAAAATGTGAAATGTAATGATTACGGAGAGAGGATAAGGTATGTATAAGATTATGCTGGCAGATGACGAAGGGATCGTGATTGATTCCCTCCGGTTCATCTTATCAAAGGAATTTGGGGATACATGTGTGATCGAATCTGCCAAGACCGGCAGAAGTGTGATCGAGCTGGCGGAGCATTTTGGCCCCGATATTGCGATCATGGATATCCAGATGCCCGGTATTAATGGGATCGAGGCAATGCGTGAGATCCGGGAGACAAACACGAATACAATTTTTATCGTGATGTCTGCCTATGATAAATTTGATTACGCAAAGGAAGCTATCGGACTTGGCGTTTTGGAATATCTGAACAAACCGGTTGACAGAACCGAGATTGTAGCGGTTGTGAAGCGTGCCATGAATCTGATCGACAAGGAGCGCGAAAAACGCTCGAAGGATCTGATGATCCGCGAGAAAATGGAAACGGTTGTTCCGATCATTGAAAACGGACTTGTTTATAATATCCTGTTTCAGGAATTCTTTGAGGACGATATCGAAAATTTTAAAAATCTGCTGGGGCTTTCGATGGATTATGGCTGTATGATGGCGCTTGTCTTTGGTGAAGACCAGGAAGGCAATCATATGACAAATGCGGTCGGAACCAGTGTGCGCGTGCAGAATCATGTCAGGGAGGTGCGTGAAGTGGTCAAAAGCTATTTTCCGGGAATTGTGGGCTCTGTCATGGCAAATAAGATTGCAGTTTTTATTCCGTGGGAGGAACCGAAACAGGAATATAACGAACGTATTGAAATGATCGAAAAAGCGCGTGTCATGGTCAGAAAACTCAGGAAGCATCTGGATGTGGCATTCCGCGCGGGATTTGGCTCTGTCCGCCCGTTGAGTGAGGCGATGGAATCCTATAATGAGGCGCTGGATTCCCTGACAACAACGACAGGAACGGTTGCACACGTAGATGACCTGCCGATCGGCTGTGAATATGAAGAAAATTATCCGGTAGAAACAGAGCGTCTTTTATTTGATGCGCTGGAAAAAGGTGATCTGAACGGTGCGGTAGCATCGGCTAACCAGTTTTTTGACTGGATGCTGGAAAATTATCCAAACTGCGAAATGGATATCAAGCTGAAGGCGCTGGAATTTATACTTTGGGCAGAGCATGTAACATACGAGAACAGCGGCAAGGTGTATCATTTCCGATCCAGACAGGATTATCTGCCGTCACTGCTGGCAATTACCCAGTATGAAGATCTGCGGAAATGGTATATTGACAAGATCACACAGGCATGTCGTACTGTCATGACCCGGAAGGAAGAGCAGTCAAGCAGTATTATTGACCGGGCGAAGGATTATATTGCAGGACATTACAGCAAGGATATTTCGCTGGACGATGTATCGCGCGAGGTAGATATCAGCCCGTATTATTTCAGCAAAGTGTTTAAAGAAGCGACCGGGGAAAACTTTATTGAATATCTGACGAATGTCAGGATATCAAAGGCAAAGGAACTGCTTCAGGCAGGTGACAGCAGTATGAAAGAGATCTGTTCGGCGGTCGGCTATTCCGATCCGAATTATTTCAGCCGCACCTTCAAGAAAAATGTAGGTGTGACCCCTACGGAGTTTAAGGAGGGCAAATAACAGATGAAGAAAAGGTTTATGCTGCTGTTTGTATGTATGCTCCTGCTGACGGGCTGCAGTAAATTACAGGAAACGGAGCAGGAGGAAGAGAAGCAGGATGATACACCGGTGCAGATCGGACTTGTGTTTGATTCCTTTGTCATAGAAAGATGGCAGAAGGACCGGGATGTATTTGTTTCCACGGCGAAGGAATATGGTGCGGAAGTCAATGTGCAGAATGCCAATGGTGATATTGACACACAGATTTCACAGATCCGGTATCTGATCAAGAAAAAGGTGGATGTGCTTGTTGTTGTCTGCATCGATTCGGATGGACTGGCGGATGTGATCGCGGAAGCAAAGGATGCAGGCATACGGGTGATCGCCTATGACCGTATGATCAAGAATGCCAATGTAGATCTGTATATATCGTTTGATAATGAAAAGGTGGGTACGCTGATGGGGCAGGCACTTGTACAGACAGGTCTGCCAAACAAAAAAGTGCTTATGCTTTCCGGACCGACTGCGGATAATAATGTGTCGCAGGTGGAAAAGGGCTTTCGTGCTGTGATGGATGAAAATGATATCGAGATCGTGGGCAGCATGCACGCGGACGGCTGGAAGGCAGAACTTGCTTATGATTATATTAATGACCATCCGGAGCTTCTGGATGGTCTGGATGCGATCATGTGCGGTAACGACGGTATCGCTACAAGTACTGTGCGTGCGCTTGCGGAGAAACGGCTGGCAAGCAAGATCAGGATCGTCGGACAGGATGCGGAGCTGGAAGCGTGCCAGCGTATTGTGGAAGGAACACAGGTTATGACCGTGTATAAGCCGGTGGAGAAGCAGGCGCAGGCTGCGGCTGTTTATGCATGCGGGCTGGCAAGGGGAGAAGGCATCAGCACGGATCGTACAGAATATGACGGCACTTATAATGTGCCTGCAGTTGTGCTCGAACCAATCGCGGTGGATGCTGACAATATGCAGGAAGTCATTATAAACAGCGGATTTCACTTGAAAGAAGAGGTTTATTTAAATGTACGCGATTGAGGGCACGAGCACGCAAAAATAAAAAATCAATAGTAAATTATTGCAAAAAGTGCTGGTACACAGAACAATTTTGTGCTAGCACTTCTTTTTTTATGGTATGTCATATCTTAAAAAATGACAGAAATTCGCAAACTATTGCTATTGAAGGTATGGTACATTTTACTTGTAACAAAGAAAACCTAAAAACGGAATGATTTGTAACACAATATAATTTAATTAAGGGAGGACTTCAATATGAAGAAGAAATTATTAAGTGTATTACTCAGCACAGCAATGGTAGCTTCTCTGTTAGTTGGTTGTGGAAACAGCGCAGCAACAGATGACAGCGCAGCAACAGATGACAGCGCAGCAACAGATGCAGCAGCAACAGATACTGCTGATGACAGCGCAGCCGCAGACGACAGTGCGAGTGCAGGCGAAGGCGGATTTGTTGGTGTAGCAATGCCGACAAAGGATCTGCAGCGTTGGAACCAGGATGGTTCAAACATGCAGTCAGAGCTCGAAGCAGCCGGCTACAAAGTAGATATCCAGTATGCATCTAACGATACAGCTACACAGGTATCCCAGATCGAGAACATGATCACAGAAGGCGTTGATGTTTTAGTTATCGCTTCCATCGATGGCAGCTCACTTGGTACAGTAATGAGTCAGGCAAAAGAAGCAGGCATTCCTGTTATCGCATATGACCGTCTGATCATGGATTCAGATGCAGTTTCTTACTACGCAACATTTGATAACTACATGGTTGGTACAAAGCAGGGCGAGTACATCCGTGACAACTTAGACCTTGACAATGCAGCAGGACCGTTCAACCTTGAAGTATTCACAGGTGACCCTGGTGATAACAATGCTAACTTCTTCTACGGCGGCGCAATGGATGTTCTGAATAAGTACATCGACGAAGGCAAACTGGTTATCAAATCAGGTCAGAAGGAATTCGCAGACGTAGCAACAGCTAACTGGTCTACAGAAACAGCACAGTCCAGAATGGAAAACATTCTTGCTTCTTACTACGCAGATGGCACAAAGCTTGATGCAGTTCTTTGCTCAAACGACTCTACAGCACTTGGTGTTGAGAACGCACTTGCAGCTAACTACACAGGCGATTACCCGATCATCACTGGTCAGGACTGTGATATTGCAAACGTTAAGAACATGATCGCCGGCAAACAGTCAATGTCTATCTTTAAAGACACACGTACACTTGCAAGCCAGGTTGTAAAGATGGTTGGTCAGATCATCGAAGGACAGGAAGTAGAAGTTAACGATACAGAGTCTTATGACAATGGTACAGGCGTTATTCCTTCATTCCTTTGCGAGCCGGTATTCGCAGATGCTAATAACTACAAAGAACTGTTAGTAGATTCAGGATACTACACAGAAGCAGATTTACAGTAATTGACACATATTTTCGACTCTGAAATGTGCGACTGAATAACCTGTGAAGCAGGCTATAGAATACAACAAAATAAAAACAATAACAGGCGGGTTCACCCCGCCTGTTAATCTCAAAAGGTAAGGAATATAATGATTGCAGAGCAGTCATTATGTAAATATTAGATATTAGGAGGGATACAATTGGCGAAAGTATTATTGGAAATGAAAAATATCACCAAAACATTCCCTGGTGTTAAGGCACTTGATAATGTAAATCTTCAGGTAGAAGAAGGCGAGATCCACGCTCTGGTTGGTGAAAATGGTGCCGGTAAATCTACTTTGATGAATGTTTTAAGTGGTATCTACCCTTACGGTAGCTATGAAGGCGATATTATATATGATGGAGAAATCTGTAAGTTCTCCAAAATTAAAGATAGTGAAGAAAAGGGAATTGTCATTATCCATCAGGAACTGGCATTGATCCCTTACATGAGCATTGGTGAGAATATGTTCCTTGGTAATGAAAGAGGAAAGAGTTTTGCGATCAACTGGAATGATACATACGGTGAAGCTGAGAAATATATGAGAACAGTAGGTCTGAAAGAATCTTCCAGAACATTGATCAAAGATATCGGTACCGGTAAACAGCAGCTTGTAGAAATTGCAAAGGCACTTGCAAAACATGCAAAGCTCCTGATCCTGGATGAGCCGACAGCTTCCTTAAATGAGGATGATTCTCAGGCACTTCTGGATTTACTCCTGAAGTTCAAAAAAGAAGGCATGACTTCAATCATCATCTCTCATAAGCTGAATGAGATCTCTTATGTAGCAGATAAGATCACAGTCATCCGTGACGGATCTACGATTGAAACATTAGATAAAGAAAAAGACGATATTTCCGAAGCACGTATCATCAAAGGCATGGTTGGCCGTGAGCTGACAGACCGTTTCCCGAAACGTGAAAACAAGAAGTTCGGAGATATCAATCTGGAGACAAAGGACTGGACAGTTTACCATCCGCTTTACACAGAACGTAAGGTTGTTGACAATGTCAGCATCAACGTTCGTAAGGGCGAGGTTGTTGGTATTGCAGGTCTGATGGGCGCCGGACGTACAGAGCTTGCCATGAGCTTATTCGGTAAGAGCTACGGTACAAAGATCTCCGGCTCCTTAAAGCTGAATGGTGAAGAGGTACATCTGAAGAATGTAAGAGATGCCATTCATCATAAGCTGGCATATGTAACAGAAGATCGAAAAGGAAACGGACTGATCCTTTCCAACCCGATCAAGATCAATACGACACTTGCAAATCTGGATGCGGTCAGCAAACATGGCGTGATCGATCAGGATGAAGAATATGCAGTTGCAGTAGATTACAAAGAAAAATTACATACAAAATGTCCGACTGTAGAGCAGAATGTCGGTAATCTTTCCGGTGGTAACCAGCAGAAAGTATTACTGGCAAAATGGATGTTCGCAGATCCGGATGTGCTGATCCTCGATGAGCCTACAAGAGGTATCGACGTTGGTGCAAAATACGAGATTTACTGCATTATCAATCAGTTGGTGGCAGAAGGAAAATCTGTTATCATGATTTCTTCAGAGCTTCCGGAAGTTCTTGGTATGTGTGACAGAATTTATATCATGAATGAAGGAAAGATCGTAGGAGAACTGCAGGGCGAGGAAGCATCGCAGGAAATCATTATGTCACATATTTTAAAATCTTCAAATAAAGGAGCGTAAACAATGGATAAAGCAAAATTGATGAATGGTGTCAAAAAATATACAATGATTATTGTTTTAGTATTAGTTACGTTGTTCTTTACGTGGCAGACAGGTGGTAAAATTCTTCTTCCACAGAACGTAAGTAACTTAATTTCTCAGAACGCATATGTATTCGTTCTGGCAACTGGTATGTTATTATGTATCTTAACCGGTGGTAACATCGACCTTTCCGTTGGTTCGGTTGTCTGCTTCGCAGGTGCTGTCGGTGCAACATTAATGGAAAGTAAGGGTATGAACCCTGTAGCTGCTTCTATCATGATGCTTCTGATCGGTCTTCTGATCGGTGCATGGCAGGCTTTCTGGATCGCATACGTACATGTACCTCCTTTCATTACAACACTGTCCGGTATGTTGGTATTCCGTGGACTTTCAAACGTTGTACTGAACGGTTTAACAGTTTCCCTGACAAATGCAGGATTCGTTAAAGTATTCGGTGGTGGTGCTGAATGTTATATCCCTGATTTCTTCGGTGGAAACGGATTCAATATTACATGTATGTTAGTTGGTGTGATCGCATGTGTGATCTATGTTCTGGTTCAGATCAAGAACCGTATGAACCGTGCAAAGAAGGGCTACGAAATGGAAGCTTTGAGTGCAATGGTAGTCAGAACAGTGATCATCTGTGCAGTTATCTTAGTATTCATGTTCCGTCTGGCTCAGTACAAAGGTATTCCTACAGCACTCTGCTGGGTTGCAGGTGTCGTTCTGATCTACGGATACATCACAAGCAAAACAACAACAGGCCGTTACTTCTATGCAGTAGGTGGTAACGAAAAAGCAACAAAGCTTTCCGGTATCAATACAAACAAGGTTTACTTCATCGCATATGCAAACATGGGCTTCTTAGCAGCTCTTGCAGGTATGCTGACAATCGCACGTATGACAAGTGCTCAGCCTACATACGGTCAGAACTACGAAATGGATGCCATCGGTGCCTGCTTCGTAGGTGGTGCTTCCGCTTACGGCGGTGTTGGTACAGTTCCTGGTGTTATCGTTGGTGCGGTTCTGATGGGTGTTATCAACCTTGGTATGTCAATCATGGGTGTTGATGCCAACTACCAGAAGGTTGTAAAAGGTCTTGTACTTCTTGCAGCGGTTATCTTCGATGTTGTAACAAAGAAACAGGATAAATAAACGTTATAAGACAGAATGATAGCAATATCATCCTAATATCTAATGAAAGCTCCCGGGCATTGCCCGGGAGCTTTCGCGCGTTGTATGCAAGCATCCAGTGAATCTGCTTTTTATATATCAGGGAAAGTTTCCCTGATATACAAAGAGCAGGCTCCCCAATGGGGAGCCTGCAAGGTGAAAGAATAACACTGCAGAAGTACTGTATCTTCTGCTTGTGATACAGGCTTTTGCAATCTATAGGTATCATAGCATTGTTTGCTGAAAAAACATAGAGTGATAGTGCCTACACTTTTATCCTGTTTTTATCGAAAATAAACAAAAAATTGCCAAACGGACGTATTCGACGTATAATAAACTGACATTACGATTAGAAAGGAAGGGCAAATTTGTGATTTTTAATTCGGTCAGCTATCTGCTGTTTTTTCCCATAGTGACGATCCTGTATTTTGCTTTTCCGAAAAAGCTGCGCAATGCATGGCTTCTGATCGCCAGTTATTTCTTCTATATGAACTGGAACGCAGCCTATGGGCTGTTGCTTTTGGGCTCTACCGTGATCACTTATTTGTGCAGTCTTCTGGTGGAATGGGCAAAGGAGAAAAAGCAGTCTGTGAGGCTTGCAAAGGCTGCGATGGCTGCGGGCTTTCTGCTGAATCTGGGTCTTTTGTTTTATTTTAAATATCTGAATTTTGCGATTGTAAATCTGAACAGGATCAGCAGTCTGTTCCATGGCAGACAGATTTCTGCTTTTGATATTCTGCTTCCTGTCGGCATTTCATTTTATATTTTTCAGGCACTGGGCTATACGATGGATGTATACAGGGGCAAGATCAAGGCCTGTCGGAATTTCTTTCGTTATGCTCTGTTTGTTTCGTTCTTTCCGCAGCTTGTGGCAGGTCCGATCGAACGCTCGGACAATCTGCTGCCGCAGTTTGAAGAGGAGCATACGTTTGATACGGACAGAATCCGGGAAGGGCTTTTGTGGATGCTCTGGGGGCTCTTTCTGAAAATTGTGATCGCGGACAATCTGTCTATCTATATTACAGAGATTTATGATAATTATCTGGCATATACCGGAGCGGAGATCGTTTTTGCCACTGTATTGTTTGCATTTCAGATTTACTGTGATTTTGGCGGTTATTCCTATATTGCGATCGGAAGTGCGAAGGTGCTGGGCTTTCGGCTGATGGATAATTTTAAAGCTCCTTATCTTGCAGTCAGTGTACATGATTTCTGGAGACGATGGCATATTTCCCTGACAAGCTGGTTTACCGATTATCTGTATATCCCGCTTGGGGGCAACAGAAAAGGAAAGCTGCGTAAATATCTGAATGTCATGATCGTTTTTCTGGTTAGCGGTCTGTGGCACGGTGCTGACTGGACCTATGTGATCTGGGGCGGTATCAATGGGCTTTATATGGTGATCGAGGAAGTGACGGGATATCGGAAAAAGGCAGTGCGGCTTGCGGAGAAAAGTCTGTCGTACCGGATTTTTGCAGGCATACTGACTTTTGCACTGGTAGATTTTTCGTGGCTGTTTTTCAGGGCATCTTCGCTGGATGATGTGGTCGGTATGCTCAGACAGATCAAGGCGGTTCCGGGTTTCCACAGATTGTTTGGGGCAGTTTTTGCGGGAATGGAGCCATCCCTTTTGCTGGCGGTCACGCTTGCACTGCTTCTTATGTGGCAGGTCGACAGACTGCTTTACCGGGAGAAAAATGCTGCAATGCTTGTGCTTTCACAGGGCTGGTTTGCGCGCTATCTGGTATATGGCGGTCTTTTGCTGTTCATTCTGCTGTTTGGCGTCTATGGATATGAATATGCCCAGACGGCATTTATTTATTTTCAGTTCTGACAGCTCTGGCAGATCAGGAGTCCGATATGGTTGAAAAATAAGGATGCTGCAAAAAATATTTGCAGTAAGCTACAGAAGGAATACATGCATGAAGAAAAAAGTACTTTTCTTTGGTAAATTGTTTATAGTGACACTGCTTCTCTTCGTATTCTGCTTTGGTGTCGTTATGCCGCAGTATACAGGCAATTATCAGGCATCTATGGTAGATAAGGCTGCCCGCCTCCGGTCAGTGGAAGGTCCGAAGATCGTTCTGATCGGCAATTCCAATCTGGCGTTTGGTATGGATAGTCAGATGCTGGAGGAGGCATTTTCCATGCCGGTTGTGAATATGGGACTGCATGGCGGTGTCGGGAATGTGTTTAACGAACAGGCAGCAAGGCTTAATGTGACGCCGGGGGATATTTATGTGGTGTGCCACAGCAACTATGATGATACGGATGCGATCAAAAATCCAGAGCTGGCATGGATCACGATCGAGAATCATTATGAACTGTATAAATTGATCCGGCCGAAGGACTGGTGGGACATGATCCGGGCATATCCGACCTATCTGCGCAAATGTCTTGGGCAGTGGCGTAATGAATCGGGAAATCAGGAGACAAATGACTGTTATCGCAGAAGCGCCTTTAACGAATACGGAGATGTATATTATCCGCGTCCACAGTCTGAGGAAGGCATCGATTTTTCGCCGGTGGCGATCCATCATATCAACGAAACAACGGCAAAACGTCTGAATACGTTATATGATGATCTGCAAAAGCAGGGAGCGGATATGGTTGTGGCAGGCTATCCGATCGCAGAATATGAAGGGACACCGGAAAGAGCGGCATATGATGAGATGGGACAGGAGATCGCAGATGCGCTGGATGCGGCGGTGATCTCGGATTTTAACGATTACAGATATCCCACTTCTTATTTTTATAATACCTATATGCACCTGACGGATGAGGGAACAAAGGCAAGAACACAGCAGCTCATCAAAGACCTGCAGGCTTATATGGATGGAGAGGCAAAATACGAAAACAAATAGGCAGTCAAAGGAAAAACAGATGAATATCTGTATGTTTATAAAGGAGGAACAGCATGATCTCGCAAAAGTACAAAGATATGTTAGGACAGAAATCGGTCATCCGCGAAATGAGTGCGGCCGGTCATAAAATGGGTGAGGAGATCGGGTTTGACAATGTATTTGATTACAGCCTGGGGAATCCGAGCGTACCTGCACCGAAAAAGGTGGAGGATGTGATCAAAAAGCTGCTGGAGGAAACAGAGCCGCTTTCTCTGCACGGTTATAGCGAAGGGCACGGTATTTTGCAGGTGCGTGAAAAGATAGCAGCTTATCTGGCAAAGACATATGATATTCCGTATACCTATGAAGATATTTTTATGGCAAGCGGTGCTGCGGGCGCGCTGGCACATGCTTTCCGTGCGGTTGTATGTCCGGGCGAGGAGATCATTACCTTTGCTCCGTTTTTCCCGGAATACAGACCGTATATTGAAACGACAGGCGCGGTTTTGAAGGTTGTACCGGCAAATACGGAGACCTTTCAGATCAACTTTGAGGCATTTGAACAGATGATCACCGAAAAAACGGCGGCAGTTCTGATCAATACCCCCAATAATCCGTCCGGAATCGTATACTCTACAGAGACGATCAGGAAGCTGGCAGAGGCGCTTTCCAAAGCACAGGAAGCATATGGGCATGATATTTATATCATTTCCGATGAACCGTATCGCGAAATTGTGTTTTCCGGCGTAGATGCCCCCTGCGTATCGAAATTTTATGACAATACGATCATGTGCTATTCTTACAGCAAATCGCTTTCTCTGCCGGGAGAGCGTATCGGTTACGTGGCAGTCAATCCTGCCTGCAAAGATGCGGCGCTGATCGTACATATGTGTACACAGATCTCCAGAGGGATCGGACATAACTGTCCTGCTTCGCTGCTGCAGCTTACGGTGGCAGAGCTTTTAGGAGAAACGTCAGATCTGTCGGTTTATGAGGAAAATGCCAACATCTTATATGATGCTCTGACTAAGATGGGATTTTCCTGCGTCAGACCGGGCGGCACTTTTTATATGTTTCCAAGGTCGCCGGAAGAAGATGCAAAGGCGTTCTGCCAGAAGGCGCTTGCTTACAATCTGGTGCTTGTACCGGGTGACAGCTTTGGATGTCCGGGCTTTTTCCGTATTTCCTACTGCGTACCGACAGAAAAGGTAAAAAGATCACTTGCGGCATTTGAAAAACTGGCGCAGGCATATGGATTATGCTAGAATTTAGAAATGGTTCATGGAACAGATAATAACAGATTGCTGTCATGTTTTTTGACAGAATACATAATATAGAAGGAAGTGATAACATGTATCAGGCTGGTCTGGTTTTGGAAGGCGGGGGCATGAAGGGTGTTTATACAGCCGGTGTCCTGGATTTCTTTTTGGACAAAAAGATTACATTTGCTAATTGTTACGGTGTTTCCATGGGAGCCTGCACGCTCTGCAGCTATATTTCCGCACAGCGGGGCAGAGGGCTCAGCGTTGTGGTCGATTATCTGAAGGATCCGCATTACTGCGGTTTTTACAGCATGGCGACAACAGGAGATATTTTTAATGCGAAAATGTGTTATGATACGATACCGAATGAGCTGAATCCTTATGATTATGAGGCGGCGATGAAATATCCGGGCAATGCTTATGCGGTTATGACGGATGTGGAAACGGGGGCTCCGGTTTATTATAAGATGCAGGATATGCGAAAGGATATCATCGCGGTGCAGGCGTCTGCTTCCATGCCTCTTGTTTCGCGGTTTGTGGAGATCGACGGCAGAAAATATCTGGATGGTGGAATTGCGGACTGTATTCCGATCATGCATTCTTTAAAGGAAGGAAACCGGAAGAATGTCGTTGTCATGACAAAAGAGGTAGGCTATCGCAGAGAGCCGTTTTCCATGCTGGGCATGGTAAAGGTACGATATCATAAATATCCGTATCTGATCCACGATATGGCAATCCGTCATACGCGGTATAACAGGACGCTCGATTTTCTGGAGAAGGAAGAAAAGAGAGGCAACGTATTTATCATCAGACCACAGCAGAAGTCGGCTGTCGGCAGAGTGGAAAAGGATAAAGAGAAACTGGTCGCATTATATGAAGAGGGCTATCACGATGCGGAAGTTTCTTATGATGCAATGCGGGCATATTTAGAAAAGGAGACACCATGATAGAAATTATTAAAGCAATATTTTTCGGTATAGTAGAAGGAATTACGGAATGGCTGCCCATCAGCAGCACCGGTCACATGATCATTCTGGATGAATTTGTTAAACTGAATGTCAGAGAAGAATTCTGGAATCTGTTTCTGGTCGTGATCCAGCTTGGAGCGATCCTGGCGGTTGTCCTTTTGTTCTGGAATCAGATTTTCCCGTTAAACCTGAAGGATAAAAACAAGCCAATCTGGAAGAAAGATATCCTACTCTTGTGGGTCAAGATACTGGTTGCCTGTGTTCCGGCGGGAATTGTCGGTGTTTTGTTTGATGATGTATTTGACAAATACTTATATAACTTTCCGTGTGTGGCAATGGCATTGATCGTATTCGGTATCTTATTTATCATAGTGGAAAAGAAGAAAAAGGGAACGACCTTCCGGATCACCTCGATCGATCAGCTGGATTATAAAACGGTAGTATGGATCGGTGTATTTCAGCTGATCGCAGCCGTATTCCCGGGGACTTCCAGATCCGGTGCAACGATCATCGGTGCACTGCTCCTTGGCGTATCGAGAGTTGTGGCAGCGGAATTTACATTTTATCTGGCAATTCCTGTCATGTTTGGTGCCAGTCTGTTAAAACTGGTCAAATTCCTGATGATGGGACTCAGCTTCACATCAATGGAGCTTGCAATCCTTGCGGTTGGCTGTATCGTATCGTTTGTTGTGTCTATAATTGTAATAAAATTCCTGATGGGATATATCAAAAAGCATGATTTTATCCCGTTTGGTATCTACAGAATTGTTTTAGGTGCGGTATTATTGATATATTTTGCACTTGTTCGCTGATTTTTTTGTTCAAAATGGAGAAAAAGCCGTATTTAAGCGGCTTTTCGGGCGAAAAGTTTGACATGAATTGGAAATTGCGTTATAGTATCCACAGAAAAGCAAATATAAAACTAATCTTTCAGTCAATATAACATGAACAGTGTGAAGGGAGATAATGATTATGGCAGACATTAAAAAAGCTGCAGCAGCAGCAAAACCAGTAGCGAAAGCAGTTGCAGCTACAAAACCGGCAGAAGCAAAGGTGGAAGAAAAAAAGGTTGAGGCTAAGAAAGCAGTAGAAGAAAAGAAGGCAGCACCTGCTAAAAAGGCAGCAGCTCCTAAGAAGGAAACAGCTAAAAAAGCAGCACCTGTAAAGAAAGAAGCTACAGTAAAGGCCGCAACAAAGGTGAGCGTAAATCTTCAGTTTGCAGGTAAGGAATACAAAGCAGAAGATTTCGAAAAGATGGCAAAAGATGTTTGGCAGTATGACCTTGGTAAGAAGGCAGCTGATTTAAAGAGCGTTGATTTATATGTAAAACCGGAAGAAAATAAGGTTTACTATGTAATGAACGGCGACGTAACAGGCGATTTCGATATCTAAGCCGAAGGTTTTAAGCAGTTGTTACATATTATAAGGAAAGACTTCGGAAGAGTTCCACTTTGGTGGAACTCTTTTTTTCTGTATCAAAATTGATACAAAAAATATTTTCAAATAATCGTTGACAACACACAAAAGGAGTGCTATGTTATGGATAGAAAAGATGTTAGCACTCGAAAGGGTTGAGTGCTAACAAACAAAAAGATCTGAGAAGGAAGTGATATGGTGGAGATCGATGATAGAAAATTTAAAATTCTACAGGCCGTTGTCAGGAACTATTTAGAGACGGGCGAACCGGTCGGAAGCCGTACGATTTCCAAATATACAGATCTGAATTTAAGCTCCGCGACCATTCGGAATGAAATGGCGGATCTGGAAGAGCTTGGTTATATCCTGCAGCCGCATACTTCTGCAGGGCGGATTCCTTCTGATAAGGGCTATCGTTTATATGTTGACCATATGATGGCCGAGAAGGAGCAGGAAGTCAATGAAATGAAAGAACTGCTTCTGGAAAAGGAAGAAAAGCTGGATTCTCTCTTAAAGCAGACAGCCAAGGTACTTGCTAATGATACCAACTATGCGGCAATGGTTTCGGCGCCGGTTTGTCAGGGCAGCAAGGTGAAGTTCATTCAGCTCTCCAGAGTAGAAGAACATCAGCTCATTGCAGTGATCGTGGTGGAAGGTAATCTGATCAAAAATAAAATGCTTACGACAGAGGAAGCACTGGATGATGAAACGATCTTAAAGCTCAATATCCTGCTGAATACTTCGCTGAACGGTCTTTCCATCAATGAGATCAGCCTTGCGATGATCACAGGGCTGAAAAAGCAGGCGGGCGAGCATGAAGCGCTTGTCAGTGATGTGATCGATGCGGTAGCGGAAGCGATCAAGGAGGACAAAGACCTTGAGATCTATACATCGGGAGCCAAAAATATTTTCAAATACCCTGAGCTGACGGATAATGAAAAAGCAAGCGAGATCATTAGTACATTTGAAGAAAAGAATCTGCTGAATTCACTGGTGGAAGAAACGCTTACCAATCCGGAAAACAACGGTATTCAGGTGTATATCGGTGATGAATCACCTGTTTCGACCATGCGTGACTGCAGTGTTGTAACAGCAACCTATGATCTGGGAGAAGGCATGCGGGGTACGATCGGTATTATCGGACCGAAGCGGATGGATTATGAAAAGGTAGTGGATACCATGAAAGGGCTGATGAATCAGCTTGATAATCTGTATGATAAAAAGAAGATCGGTACAAAGGATGATAAATAACATCTTTTCTAATTGAAATAATAAAGAAAAACGGAAAGGGATGATAACATGGCTGAGGATAAAGAAAAAGTAATACAGGATGCGATCAAAGAGGCGCAGAAAGCAGCGGAAAAGGAAGAAAAGGAAGCCGCAAAAGAAGCTGAAAAGGAAGCTGCTGAGGAATCTGACAAAAAGGAAACAAAAGCTTCCGAAAAGGAAGAAAAAAAGAAGGACAAAAACGACAGGAAAAAAGATAAAACAAAAGAAAAAATTGACGAACTGGAGGATAAAGTAAAACGCCAGCTTGCAGAATTTGAAAATTTCCGAAACCGGAGTGAAAAGGAAAAGACCCAGATGTTTGATATGGGCGCTAAGAATGTGCTGGAAAAGATACTTCCGGTTGTTGACAACTTTGAAAGAGGTCTTGCTACTCCGATTGTGGATGAAGCAGACCAGCCGTTTGCAGACGGTATGCAGATGATCTACAAGCAGCTGATGAAACAGCTTGAAGATCTGGGTGTCAAGCCTATCGAAGCGATCGGTAAGGAGTTTGATCCGAATTTCCACAATGCAGTGATGCAGGTGGAGAGTGAAGAATATGAAACAGGTTTTGTGGCACAGGAGTTGCAGAAAGGCTATCTGTATAAGGATACGGTAATCCGTCACAGTATGGTAGCGGTTGTTTCTTAGCGGGAAATGGTTATGGTGTAGGGATCTGAAACAGAGATCTTTATATAAGATGGCTTTATCGAAAGATAAGGCCGGTGAATAAAATGGATGACTTAAAAATTGGTTTTGAAAAGAATATCTTTAGGAGGAAAAAGTTATGAGTAAAATTATTGGTATTGACCTTGGTACAACAAACAGCTGTGTAGCTGTTATGGAAGGTGGTAAACCTACCGTTATCGCAAATACAGAAGGCGCAAGAACAACACCGTCTGTTGTTGCATTTACAAAAAACGGAGAGCGTCTTGTCGGTGAACCTGCAAAACGTCAGGCTGTTACAAATGCAGAAAATACGATCTCTTCCATTAAGAGAGATATGGGTACAGACAGAGGACGTACAATCGAAGGCAAGAAATATTCTCCACAGCAGATTTCAGCAATGATCCTGCAGAAATTAAAAGCCGATGCAGAGAGCTATCTGGGAGAAAAGGTAACAGAAGCCGTTATCACAGTACCTGCTTATTTCAATGATGCACAGCGTCAGGCAACAAAAGATGCAGGTAAGATCGCAGGTCTTGATGTAAAACGTATCATCAACGAGCCTACAGCCGCAGCACTTGCTTATGGTCTTGACAATGAAAAAGAGCAGAAGATCATGGTATACGACCTTGGCGGCGGTACATTCGATGTATCTATTATTGAAATCGGTGACGGTGTTATCGAAGTATTATCTACAAACGGTGATACACGTCTTGGTGGTGATGACTTTGACCAGAAGATCATTGACTGGATGGTAGCAGAATTTAAAAATGCAAACGGTGTTGACTTATCTACAGATAAGATGGCTATGCAGAGATTAAAAGAAGCAGCTGAAAAAGCTAAGAAAGAGCTTTCTTCCGCTACAACAACAAATATCAACCTGCCATTCATCAGCATGAATGCAAATGGACCGCTTCACTTTGACATGAACCTGTCCAGAGCGAAATTTGATGAACTGACACATGATCTGGTTGAGAGAACAGCAATTCCAGTTCAGAACGCATTGAAGGATGCAGGTATTACAGCAGCAGATCTTGGCAAGGTATTACTGGTTGGTGGTTCTACACGTATTCCTGCAGTACAGGAAAAGGTAAAACAGCTGACCGGCCACGAACCGAATAAATCACTGAACCCTGATGAATGTGTAGCACTCGGTGCTTCCGTACAGGGTGGTTACCGTAAGCGGAATGATGATCTCCCGGATGGACGTGCAGTTTGCAAAGGCACTCGAACCGATGTTGTTCACGGTGGAAGCCAGCGTCACGGACTTGAGGTTCACGCAACCGCTGAACATCGAACCGGGAAGAATCGTGCATCCCTCCGCAAAGACAACCTTCTCAAGTTTCACACAATCCTTGAACGGAGAAGAATTGAAGGAAGTCAGCGTTGCGGGCACGGTCAGCGATTTGATGCCGCTGTTCTGGAATGCGGACGTACCGAGCTTACTGACGGATGCAGGGAATGCAATGCCTTCCAGCGCAACGCAGTTCAGAAATGCCCTTTCCGGGATCTCCGTCAGCGATTCGGAAAGCTCGACGGACTTGAGCTGTGCGCAATCCGCAAATACCTGCTTGCCAAGCGTCTTGACCGTGTCAGGCATCACGAAGGATTCCAGACCGGAGCCCATGAACGCCTGAGATCCGATTTCCTCAAGCTGGCTGTTTTCCGTAAAGATGACCGTCTTCAGATTGATACAATCCTGGAATGCATTGTTGCCGATCTCCTTAACCGTTGAAGGAATCACAATGGTCTCCAGCGCCTCGCATCCATTGAAGGAGTTGGTATTGATGCACTCCAGCCCCTCGTGCAGGATGACGGTTTTCAGCGACTTGCAGTTCCGGAAGGTAGCGCCGCTCATGTCTATGGAGGTCGCGGTTACATAAAGGGATCTCAGCCCTGCCGGAATTTCGATGGTTTCCAGACCGGATTCCTCAAATACATTGGAACCGATGATGGTTACCGTTTCGGGAATGGTAAAGCTCTTCAGTGCCGTACAACCGGAGAAAGCATTGGAGTTGAGCGCCACCAGTTTACCCAGGAAGGTGACGGAGGAGAGCTGCGTGCAGTCCTTGAAGGTGTACGAGGCGATATAATCCGTGCTGCCGAGTCTTACGATACCGGCAGGAAGCACGATAGACTGAATTGCAGTTCCCTTGAACACGTATCTGCCAAGCTCCGTCAATTGAGAGTTTTCCTCAAAGGTGATGGAAGCAAGATCCTTGCTGTCCGAGAATGCATTGTCGCCGAGTGTCGTGACCGAAGCAGGAATAACAATGGAGGTAATGGAAGAGTCAGCGAACGCGTAGTCTCCGATCTCTGTCACCGAAGAAGGAAGGATAACGGACTTGACCTTGGAGTAGTGGAACGCGTGCGGTTCAATCTTTGTCGTGCTCTCCGGAAGAACGACCTGCGTAATACCGCTCATGCCGTTGAGTGCGTATCCGCCGAGGATGACACCCTCCGGGATGTTCAGAACGCCTTCGAGACCGCCGGGAAGCGCGATGATCTTGGAAACGCCGCCGGAAATCTCTACCAGCGCGCCGATGTTAACGCCGTACTTGGTGTTGCCGTCCTCTACCTTGAAGGTAGCAAGACTGCTGCAGCCGGCAAAGACATTTTCGTCGATGGAGGTGGTTCCCTTCGGGATGGTGATGCTCTCCAATCCGGAATTGAGGAACGCATCCGAGGCGATGGCGGTGAGCGTTGCGGGCAGGGTCACGGATTTGAGCGATTCGGTTCCGCTGAAGGCACCCTTGCCGATCTTGGTAACCTTGTTGAAGGTGACAGTCTCCAGTGCGCTGTCATAGCGGAAGGCGTAGTTCGGAATCTCCGTGACGCGGTCCGGAAGAGCGATGGAGGTCAGCGCCTTGCAGCCCTCAAACACGCCGGTTCCCAGCGTCATTGCCTCAGTTCCGGCTGCAAAGTCGACAGAAGTCAGCTTTTCGCAACCGTTGAATGCGTTGCTGTCAATCTTGGTGGTTCCCTTCGGGATGGTCACCGACTCAACTGCAGAATTCTTGAATGCGTTGGATCCGATGACGAGGTCGCCGGAGGAGTTGATGGTCACCTTGCTGAGCGACTTGCAATCCAGGAAGCTGGAGTTACCGATGGTCGTTACCGATGCAGGGATGTTGATGGATTCCAGTGCCTCGCAGCCTTCAAAGACGCTGGCACAGATGAATTCCAGTTTGCCCTTGAACTCTACGCTCGTCAGGCTCTTGCAGTTATAGAACTGCTTGCCGCTGCCGCCTATCGTGGAGGAATAGCCGGTTCCGCCGCCGAATTTGGTAAAGCTTGCAGGCAGAACAATGGATTCCAGTCCGCTGTTGGCGAAGCAGCTCTGACCGATCTGTGTCACCTGCGATTTCTCGCCGAAGCTGACACTCTTGAGATTGGTGCAGTCGCTGAAGCACTCGATACCGATCTTTGTTACCGTATCCGGAATATTGATGGACTCCAACGCAGTGCATCCCTTGAACATCTGCTTTGCCAGGAAAGTGGTCTTGGAGCCGAGAGTCACGCTCTTCAGATTGACGCAATTCTGGAACAAAGCATTGGAAGAATTCACGTTCGGCGATTTCACCGTTGCAAAGGTGGTCACGCTATCCGGGAAAGCGATACTCTCAATGCCGGAAGCCTTGAAGGTGGACGAGCCGACTTTGGTCAGCTTGGAGCCTTCCTCAAAGATAACCGACTTCAGAGAAATGCAGTTTTCAAAATCGTTGTTGCCGAGTGTGGTAACGGTCTTAGGAACCGTAAAGGTTTCAATCAGCGGGCAATTTGCGATCAGGGACGTACCGAAGGTCTTGATCAGCGTTCCCTCCTCAAAGGTGAAGGAGATAAGCGCCTGGTTGTAGGAGAACGAGTTGTTTCCGATGGAGGTCACAGACTTCGGAATCTCGACCGTCGGGAAGCACTGGTACTTGAACGCGACATTTCCGATGGTCTTGAGAGCCGTGGAGCCGTCCGCTTCTTTCTCAAAGGTCAGGGAAGCAATCGTCCCTTCGTCTTTTTTGGCTTCAAACGCATAGTTTGCAATCGTCTGAACCGTTGCGGGAATTGACACGCTCTTGAGTCCTGCGTAGCCGAACGCATCCTGACCGATGCTTGTGACACCGTAAGGAATGACAATCGACTCCAACGCCTTGCAGCCGTAGAACATATTTGCCGGGATTGCCGTCATGTTCGCCGGAAGCGTTACGTCTTTCAGGGACGTGCATTCCCGGAACATATTGGTTCCGTACGAATCCTTCTGCGTCAGCTGGCTGGGCTTATCCGTGGAGTGCTCGAAAACCACTGTCTCCAAGAGGGTACAACCGCTGAACGCATAGTTTCCGATGGTCTGCATCGAGCGCGGGATCACCACCTTGGTGATTCCCACCTGACCTTTGAACACGTTGTCTCCGATGGAAACGATTCCTTCGGGAATGACGTACTCGCCGGCAGGAAGCTGTCCGCAGATGTACATATAAGCAGTACCGGTTGCGTTGTAAAGAATCGGGCTGCCGGGCTTAGAGGAGAAGTTTTCGTTGTTCTCGTCCACGACGAAGCTACGGATGCTGAAGCAGTCCGCAAACGCGGTGCCGATTTCGGCAACAGACTCGGAAAGTCCGACCGTCTCCAGCTTCATGCAGGAGCGGAAGAGAGAATTGCCGAGATCCAAGGTCTTAGTGCCCTCCAGTGTCGGGAAGGTAAAGCTTGTAATGCCGGTCTTGGAGAATGCATAGTTGTCGATGGAAATCAGGTTCGAATAGCTCTTTCCGTCCTTTTCGTAGGTGGCAAAGGTAACCTTTGCAAGTGCCTGACAGCTCTCGAAAGCACTGATGCCAATGGACTTGACCGATGCGGGAACCGTCACGGAGGTCAGATTGACGCACCCTTGGAACATATAGTCGCTGATCGCCTCCACGCCTTCCGGCAGAGTCACGCCGGAAACGGCAGTGTAAGCGAACAGGCTGGTGCCGCATTTCGGATTTGCACCCGCTTCAAAGACAACCTTTGCAAGATCCGAGCTACGGTTGAAGACGCCGCTGCCGAGCCATCCGACCGCCTTCGGGATGGAAATCTCCTTCAGTCCCGTATAAGCGAACGCGGTATCTCCGATACTGTAGGTTGCTTCCGACGAGGTCGGGAGTGCGATTTCCGTCAAGGAAGTGCAGTAGTAGAATGCCTGCTTTCCGATAGCGAATGCCTCGCCGTCGCAGGCATCGGACAGGGTCGTGCCGGAGGCGAAGGTTACGGTTTTCAGGTTTCTCGCGTTCAGAAACGCCATTTCGTGAATCTCCTTCAGCGTGGAAGGAAGCGAAATGCTCTCGAACGGCGGGATATACTTCTCACCGTACCGACCGGAAACCAGTCCGCCGAAGGCAAGTCTGCCGATTACGGTCAACCGCTCGGGAAGAACGATGTTCTTCAGACTTGTGCAGCCGTAGAAAGGAGAATTGGTATAACCGTTATCGCTGCTGCCGTTGGGTGTATCCAGGATAACCAGATCCACAGGGGTCTGCCCCTCCGGCGTTTCGGTAAAGATCAGGCTCTTAAGGTTGGAGCATCCGAAGAACGCTTTGTTTCCGATGGACGCAACCGTGCTCGGAATGACGATCTCCTCCACTGTCTGACAACCGTAAAACATGGAAGCAGGGATCTCACTCAAGCCTTCCGGCAGGGCAATTTTCGCAAGCACGGCACAGCTGCCGAACGCTTGGCTGCCAACAGTAAGCGTCTCGCCTTTTTTCAGTGCACCGAACCGAATCTCGGTCACCACCTGGTTGTAGTAGAATGCGTTTGCGGCAACGTTCGTCACGGTGTCGGGAACCGTCACCGTGGTGCTTCCCGCCTTCCTCTGCGGGCAGAAGAGCAGAGTGGAAAGGACGTTCTCTGTTGTTTCCTTACCGTCTGCATCAAGCACCTTGTTTCCGTCTGCGTCCAGTACCGGCTTATCGGTTCTCTGATACAGAACATTCTCAATGGCAACAAAATTGGCGCTGTCGCTTGCGACCGTAATCTTTTCGAGCTTCGGGCAGGCAGAGAATATCGTAAACTCGCCCTTCTCGTTCAGATCCATCGCTGTGAGCGACTTCGGAAGAGAAATCTCGGTCAGCACGGAGCAGGTTGCAAACGCACCGGAACCGATGTGAGTCACGCCTTCCGGAATGGTCAGGCTGGCAAGCTTGCGGCAGGATGCAAACGCATTCGCCCCAATTTCCGTAAGACGTTCCGGAAGTTGGATTTCCTCCATGACGGAGCATCCGTAGAACGCTTCATCCGCAATGGTCAGCCCCACGGTGCTGTCCGCAAACTTCACAAACTTCAGCTTGCTGCAGTTGCGGAATGCGCCGACGCCGATGCGCTTGACATTCTTGCCGATGGTGATACCGGTCAGACCGGTCTTCCCCTGGAACACGCGGTCGCCGATTTCGACAATCGTTTCCGGCAGTGTGTAATCGCCTTCGCGGTCGGTCGGATAGTAGACAACCTTGGTTACCGCTTTGTCGAACAGCACGCCGTCGATGGCGGTATAGTTCTGGTTCGCCTCATGCACCTTAACGCTCTCGATCTTCTGACCGAACACGCCGGTGATCTCAAATTCAGGAACCTCCGCACCCAGCTCCACGTGCGTCACGTAGAAGAGCGTCTGTGCGGTGGAGGAGGAAGGAATGCTTCCGAATGCGTTGGCTGCAAAGTCAACGGTGTACTTTCCGTCCTCGCCCGAGGCAATCCCCTTGGAGTTGACGATAACCTTCGTCAGCTTGGAGGTGTAACCGAACGCATTGGCTTCCATCTTGACCAGACGCTTCGGGAGTGTCACGGTAGTCAGTCTGGAGCAACTGTAGAAGGCGCTCTCACGGATGGTGAGTCCGTAGCCCTCTTCGGTCAGGTCGATTTCCTCCAGACCGGAGCAGGACTTGAACGCTTCCTTCTGAATCTCGGTCACAAAGCCGGGAACCGTCAGCTTGGTCAGCTTATTGCAGCCCTGGAAGGCATTCGGGGCAATGGTGGTCACGCCGTTCGGAACCGTGAACTCGCCGGCCATGCCCTTCGGGCAGAATACGATGGTATCCCCCGCCGCGTTGCAAAGCACCTTGCGACCCGCGTCTCCCTTGGCGGTGTAGTTTCCGCCGTTTCCGGCAATGTCAATGGAGGACAGTGCGGAGCAGCTGGAAATGGTATTGACACCGAAGGAAGTCAGCCGCGCGGGGAGGGTGACGGATTCCAGCTTGGAGCACAAATAAATGCCCTTATCCCGGATGGTCAGCGGAACTTCCGCAACTCCTTCGGGAGCCACCAGGAACGTGATCTTGGTCAGGTTGGAGCAGCTCTGGAATGCGTTTGCGTGAATCTCCGTCACGGTGTGCGGCACGATCACCTCGGTGAACTTCGCACTCTTGAACGCACCCGTCGGGATGATTGTCGTCCCCTCTTCGATCGTCAGGGAGCCCGTCTTCGCGTACGGGTATGCCTTGATCTCCATGCCGGTGAACTCGTTGTTGTAGTAGAGGACACCGTCTACCGAATGATACCGGATATCCTTGGTTCCCTCCACCGGATAGATGGTGATCGCCTGGAGGTTGTTACAGCCCTGGAACGCAGAACCGATGCCGTTGATACCCTCGGAGCCGATCTCAATGAGCTTGATGGTATTCGGGATCCGGATTTCCTTCAGGGTATTGCAGGAAACAAACGCAGACGCCTCCACCGTGGTGACGGGAAGCTCGTTATACGTGGTCGGAATGGTGATAGTGGTCAGCGTTCCGATACCGTAGTCTCCCTGCGACACAGCGTATGCGGTTCCGTTATCGATAGGGGTGAACTTCAGAGTCTCTGCAAAATATGCATACAGCGTGGTCTCGGAAGGCAGATTCCAGCGGATCAACGCCTCGCCCTTCTCATCCGAGTAACGGACACCGACGCCGTTCGGCTCGGAGAACCAACCGATGAAAAGCTTGGTGGGATCGCTGTGGGTTGCGATCGGCAGCTTGTTGTAAAGTCCGTAAGTGACCTCTGCCGTCTTGGACGCGACCTCTCCTCCCTCACCGGGAATCAGGGTAACATTGTATCTCTTTGCAGACCAGCCGGCGTAAAGCACGGTGTCGCTGCTGCCCTCGAAGCGGACGTTTTCATATCTCTTTCCGCCGGTAAGACCTGCGGGAGAGGTAAACCATCCGGCAAAATCGTAGCCGTCGCGGCTGGTTTCGGGCAGGGTGATCTCATCGCCGAATGCCACATAGACGGTCTTGACCGCCGCACCTCCGCGGACGTCAAATTCGACGCCGTAGACATCCACCGTGATGGTCTTCCGCGCGGATTCATCTCCGTTTTCATTGATGAAGGAAACAGAAATCTCCGTGGTACCGGCTTCCAGGAAGGTAACCTTGAAGCGGTTGTTCTTTCCGTCCACCGTGTAGGTCTTTGTTCCGATCTTGACGCTGTAGCTGTTTGCCGTAATGACCGGAGCCCAGCTGAGAACGCCGTTGTCATACACGACATCGCCCATGCCGGCATAATACACCTCGACAGACCCGGAGTACGGAGAACTGTTGGCTGCATCGTCGGCGACCGCCTGCACGGAAACCGTGTAAACAGCGCTTCCGGAACCGATCATCTCTTCGGTGATGGTAAAGGTTGCATCGGTCGTGTCGTATGCCGTGCCGTTGACGTTCACCTTGTAACCGGTTGCGCCCTCAACCTTGTTCCAGCGGATGACACTGCCGCTCGCGGTGACGCCGTCGGGACGTGCCAGCACGGTCTTGGTATAGCTGACCGCTTCGGCAGGCGCGCTGTAGTAACCGGCGCTGACCGGGGTCACCTTCACGGAAATCATACCGGCATCCAGATCCACGATGCTGTAGGAGGTTCCGCTGGTCACATACGCATTCTTCAGGACCTTTCCGCCCTTGGAAATCTCCACATAGTAGGCGGTCGCGTTTTCAACCGGATACCATGTGATTTTTCCGTTGTCCACCGTAACGCCCGTTACGGCATCCAGTCCGAGGTAGTATGTATAGGAGGAAACGGATTCCATATACCCTTCCGCCTTCGCCATCACAACGAACACGATGCCGTCCTTCGGCATATCGCAGTTGGCAAAAACATAGTTGGTGGAGGCTCCGTTGTTTACCGCGGTGTGCGTATGGTTTGCATTGCCGCATTTGACCGTAATCAGGTAGTTCTGCGCGTTCGCCACGGGATCGAACACCAGGACGCCCCCGGACACCACGCGGAAGTTGGATACGCGATCCAGCGCCTTGTTCTTATAGTATGCAGTGGCAGACTGCCCGTCGCAGGACACGGTAACCGTGTACTCGCCCGCCGCCTGACCTGCAAAGTCAAACCGGAACTCATTGGCACCGACGTTCTTGTCTTCGAGCACCATGTCGCCCTTTTTGACGGTGACGCGGTAGCTTGCCGTGGGCCCCAGTGCATTCCAGCTGATCGTTTCCGCATTCACGGAAATGTTCGGAATGCCGGCGGACCGGAAGACCGCAAAGAGGATCGTATCCTCGGTCAGAGTCTGACCGGTGTACTGATAGGTCAGCTTGTCGCCGGACTGATAGTCACTGACCCACCAACCGGCAAACTCCGCACCTTCCTTCGCCGGAGTGGGGAGCTGATAAACAATTCCGTTGACTGTCCGGATCGGATCGTAAACGGCACCGTCGCAGGCGAAGGAAACCTTGTACTCCGGTCTGCCTGCGGCATGCTGCTCAAAGCGGGCATATACCGTTGTATCCGCGCTGATGGCGACGGTATCGAAGGCAAATGCGGTCTGGTACTCCTGATCGGCATACCATCCGATGAACGCATACCCGTCCTTTGTCGGATCCGCCGGCTTTGTTGCGGTGGCGCCGTTGAGAACCTTCTTTGCCGCAACAGCAGTTCCGCCGTCCACCTCAAAGCTGACGGTGTAGTAGGTTCTCGGCACCATGCGGTAAGTTCCGCCGTTATAGGTCAGCTTCAGCACACCGTTCTCCAGGACAGCGGACGCCTGTGTGTCGTCCCCCGTTTTGAACGTGAGTGTCAGATTGCCGTCCGCATAAACGAATTTACCGGTCTGTTCCCCGTTGAATCCCGAAATCAGGAAGGAATTTCCCGAAATCGTGAACAGATATTCTCTGCCGTCGTCTTTTGCATAATAGACGTTATCAATCCCGTA
>ENA-UEQW01000374-UEQW01000374.1-human-gut-metagenome-genome-assembly--contig:-NODE-374-length-43908-cov-30.625790_pt1 | contig 43908 bp, 26 predicted proteins | sample MGYA00242947_ERZ507947 | MGnify/ENA primary metagenome ERZ507947 (study PRJEB26167, sample SAMN06115421) | human gut metagenome | host: Homo sapiens | place: China:Guizhou | collected 2015-03-17... | reverse complement strand
TTTTTGCTGAAATATAAGTTGCATCCAGAACCATCATCTTTCAACTTTTTCTTTTCCTATGGGATGGCTGTGAAATTTTTTCTTTTTTTACTCTTGTTTTTTCAAAAAATGAATCGATATTATAAATAGCTTCAACGATGAAGCAGATTTTTCAACTTGTCTGAGGGAAACATGGCGGGAAGACGTTCGACGGTCACGATGAAGGATATCGCGGAGGTGCTCGGTTTGTCGATCAAGGCGGTCTCGACCGGCTTGAACGGCACCGGACGGCTGTCGCCGGAGTGTCGCCGAAAAATTCAGGAAACGGCGCGGGAAATGGGATACGTGCCGAATGCGGCGGCTCGTTCTCTCATTACACACCGCAGCTGTTTTATCGGTGTGCTGATCCCCTATTTGAACAACAGTTTCTTCAGCAACATCATTGCCGGAATCGAAGAGGTGGCGGGGAAACGGGATTTTACGCTGCTGCTCGATTCTCTCGACTGCGAAGAAGCGCAGCAGCGCAGGGCCCTCTCCCGGCTGCGGCAGCGCAATGTGGACGGCATCATTCTCTATCCGCAGCGGAACGCCCTGGCTCTGGCTCCGGAGCTGGAGGCGCTCGGTGTTCCGGTGGTTCAGGTGATGAATCACTTCCCCGAATTCGGAAAACACGCAGTCACCGTGGACAATTTCTCCGGCGGACGCGACGCGACGGAACATCTGATCAGCCTCGGGCACCGGCAGATCGGGTTCATCGGGCACGACAGCGAGTCGCCGGAGGTGGCCGACCGCCATCGTGGATTCGATGCGGCAATTCGTGCACACCACCTGGAGGCGGGGTGTTTTGCCCGCGAATGTTTTCTGTCGCTCGAGACCGGGAGGGAGGCCACCCTTGCTCTGCTGACGGCTCATCCGGAACTCACTGCAGTTTTTGCTGCTTCGGATGTGGCGGCGCTCGGAGCGGTACAGGCGGCTCTGGAGCTGGGGCGTTCGATTCCGGAGCAGCTTGCCGTGATCGGCTTTGATGATCTCGAGATCGCCGCCCGCCAGCTGGTGTATCCGTTGACCACCATGTCGCAGCCGAAGGAGCAGATCGGCCGGATTGCAGCGCAGATGCTGCTCGATCTGCTCGCAGGGCAGGCGGTGAGTTCGCAAATACTGCCCGTCCCTCTGGTGGTCCGCAAAACGACGAGGAGTTGAGAAAATGAGAGCAAAACTGTCACTGCCGTTTTTTCTTCTGCCGGTGGTTCTGCTTGCGGCGGAAGACTTTGAATCCTATCCGACCGCTGAGGCGATGCGACAGGTCTGGCTGGAGTTCGACGCCGGAAATCCACCTCCGGAGCGGGTGGAGATCGGCACACTCCACGGAAAGGCGCTGCACGTGACGGCCAAACGCGATTACTCGCTGCTCTGCCGGGAGATGCGAAACCTCCGCGGTGCCGAAGCTACCGGATTGACGCTGACGCTCCGCGGGGATGCCGCCAATCCCAAAGACGCGGTGATGACGGTCATTCTCCGCACGGAAAAGAACGGTGCGGAACTGGGACGCAAAGTAGTTCCGCTATGTTCTGCCGCGGCGCAGAGCGTTACGATTCCGGCCAGGGCGCTCGGCGGACGGGAACGTTTCACACTTCTGCTGATGTTCAACAAGACCGGCGGTACGCTGAATGCGACCGTTGACGAGATCGAAATCGCCGCGGCGAAACGGGAGAAAATCGATGGTTTCGACCGGGCTGGCGATTCCGCCGGACTCCGGCGGGAGTGGCCGGAATTCGATGCGGGCAATCCTCCGCCCGACCAGCAGCAGCTGGTGACCGTCAACGGGAAACCCGCCATGCGCTGCATTACCGGAAGCCGGACCTATGCGGTGCTGAAACGCCGCGTTACACCGTCTGCGCCGGGAGCTGCCGGAATGGCAATCCGGCTCGCCGGTGCGCCCGGAAATGCGAAATCCGGCGTGATTGTCTTCGGCGCGCGCCAGAAGGAGGGAGAAGCGAATTTCGCGCAGATGCAGATCGTTCCGCCGGAAAAATCCGCAGAATTCGTACTGCAGTCGCCGGAGTTCGCCAATCTCGACTCGTTTCTGATCGTCCTCTCATTCCATAAAACCGCCGGAAAATTCGACGTGGACATCGAAGAAGTCGCACTCGAATCCCTCCGCTGAACGACTGCAACAAGGAGCAACAGCATGAAAATGCAGAGAAACAACTGGATTCGCCCCCGGTGCTTCAAGGATGAAGCAACTTTAAAAACTCTCTTTCTGCGACTGAATTTCATCCGGCCGGAACACGTTTCGCTTCCCGACGCAGCCGTTGTCTCTCAAACCTCCCATGTCACCCCGGCCCGGCAATTTCACGGGCAGGCGAGAGAGGGGTTCGGGGGAGAGAAAGCGGCACTTCGTGGCGCGTCTCTCCCCGTACCGCCCGCCCTTCGAATTCCCCGGCAGTTAAACACTCCCGCGCAGGCCGGTATCGGCTCGGCATCCGGCGCAGGGGAGCGGAAATGCGAAGGGGTCTTTCCGCAAAAAAGCGGGAAGAGCCGTTCGTATTTCCGCGGCTCTCCTACCCACCGGCCCGGCACAACCGCCCGCCCGTACCCGGCACCGGCACCCTGCCGGACGCAGGGGGTTCGGGGGGCGGCGGACACGCCCCCCGGCTCCCATCGGCCCGCAGCCCCCGGCTGCCGGAGTTTTACTCTGATCGAACTCCTCGTTGTAATCGCGATCATCGCGATTCTGGCGGGAATGCTGCTGCCGGCGTTGAACCGGGCGCGAGAGAGTGCCAGGGCTTCGAACTGCCTGGGCAATCAGAAGCAGCTGGGAACCGGGTTGATGCTCTACTCCGACGCAAACGAGGGAATGCTTCCTGCGATGAAACAGGTGATGGATGGACACACCGCATGGTGGACCGACTATCTCATCGGACACAAATTGATCACCGGCGGGGTGCTGGGGTGTCCCTCGGTGAAATCGGTCACGATCGACTGGAAGAACGTCAGCTGGAACGATGCCTTCACCGGGAACGTGAATTTCGAGTGGCCGCATTACGCGATGAATGAATCCTGTGCCCCTTACGAAAACAACGCATTTGTTTCCCGGAAACTCAGTCGTGCCCGGCGTCCGGCCGTGACACTGAGCCATGCGGACACCGCAAGCGGGAACAGTTCTGAGGCGTTGCGGATGTTCACGCCGAATCTGATTCAGCAGTACAACACCACAGGCAGTTTTTCAATCATCGATCTGCGACATGGTCAGGGAGCGAACGTTCTGTATCTCGACGGACACGCCGCCGCGAGAAGATCCCCGACGAAGCTGCCGCTCAATTACTCCGCCGAGGACAATCCGTACAGGAACACGTTCGAGGGTGACACCCAGTTTCCGCAACCCGGAACCTTGTGGGGATTCTGACGAAACGGCGGCGCGGGACAGGCCCGGAAAGGCGAGGAAAGGAAAAACACAATGGAATTGACACTGAGACTGCCTCCGGTTTCTCCGGTAAGTCGCCGGGTACCAATCGATGTGCGGTACGCATTTCGCGGCGGAACTCCGGCGGCATTGCGGCTATTGCTTGACGGGGGGGAAATTCTGCGCGGCGAACCGGGAACGCCCAATGCTGCCGGCTGGTACTCCGGTTGCCGGAAACTGGATCTGCGCAGCTGTTCCGGAACGGTTTCCCTCCGGCTGGAAGTGCTGGATGAAGAAGATCGTCTGCTGGTCTGCGCGGAGCATTCGATTGAGGTGCTCGACCGGGGAACCCGTTCGACCGGGAGGATCGACGGCGCCTGGTGCGGCCTGTACCACTGGAGTGAGGAGGAGGGACGGCTCTGGAATGCGGAATTGAAGCAGTTCACCGCGGAGGACTGGCGCGACCTGGTGCGGGCGATGCACGAAATCGGCATGGATGTGATCGTGCTGCAGGAGCTGTTTCGCAATCAGGAGTATTATGGCAAACACCGCATTCCGGAGACGGGCTATCGGGGGCGGGCCTTCTACCCTTCGAAGCTGTTTCCGGGACGGATGGACCTCGCCTGTCCGGATCCGGTCGAAGCGATTTTCACCGCCGCCGATGAGCTGGGGATGTCGGTACTGCCGGGAATTGGCATGTACGCCTGGTTCGATTTCACGCCGGAGTCGCTGGAGTGGCACTGCCACGTGGCGCGCGAGGTGTGGGAGCGGTATGGACACCACGCCTCCTTCTACGGCTGGTACATCTCCGAGGAGGTGTTCGGCGACCTGAACCGGGGGACGGAGACGCCCGGGGAGATCGTTGCGTTCTTCCGCAAATTCGGCAGTTTGCGCGACGAGCTGAACCCGGCACTGCCGGTGATGCTCGCCCCCAACTGTTTCGGAGTGCCGAACGCGGTGGAGGCGTGGGAAGAGCTTGCGCGGGAAGTGGATATCCTTTGCCCCTTCGGTTTCAACCGGATGCCGGCGGGCGACCTGCCGCCGGAAGAGGCGGTTTCGCTGCTGCAACACATTGCCGACGAGGGGGGCGCGCATCTGTGGATGGATATGGAGGTGTTTCATTTCCGGACAGATACGGCATTGTATCCGCGCCCGGCGGAGGAGATCTTTGCCGAGCTCGACCGTTTCTCCAACTTCGAAAAGGTGCTCTGTTACCAGTTTCCCGGGCTTCTGAACAGCCCCGCGTCGCGGCGGATGCCCGGCGGAGCGGAAACGGTGAAACTCTACAACGACTATCGGAGGCGACTTCATGTTGACGGATAAACTTCTGCTGGTTGATTCGATCATGGTCGGCCTCTATCTGGCGGTCTCGCTGCTGTTGGGAATTTTCGGCGGGAAGCTGCTCGGCATGAACAACGCGCGGGAGGAGGACTACTACCTCGCCGGGCGGAAGATGCCGGGCTGGCTGAACGGCATGAGCGTGGCGGCCACCGCGTTGAACAGCGATGTCGCGCCGCTCTACTGCGGCATTGCTGTGGTGACCGGGATTTCGGGGTGCTGGTTCTTTCTTTCACGCTTCGGCATGGCATTGCTGCTGGCGGCGATTCTTTTCGCGGTGCGCTGGCGACAACTGGGTGTGCGGACGGGGCCGGAGTTTTTCCAGCTTCGCTTCGGTGCGGGGAGAACGTTTGCCCGGGTCTACTCCTCGCTCACCTCGGTGCTGATCGGAATGGTTCCGTGGATCGGTGCGGGTTTGATCGGCATCCATCTGGTCGCCTCCCCGATCTTCGGAATCGAAAGCAAGGCGGTGACTCTGCTCATCATCCTGCCGCTGCTGACTGTCTACGTCTGGACCAGCGGCCTCGCCGGCGTGCTCCTTACCGATGCGCTGCAGGGATTTGTGATCCTCGCAGCCAATCTGGTGATGGTCGGCGCGGTACTCTGGACCTTCGGCGGCCCCTCCGGGCTGGCGGAGGCGGTCGTAAGCGCGGCCGGTCCGGAAAACGGCGCGGCGATCCTCTCGCTGCTGCCGCCGGAGGGCAATCCGGTCCTGACGCCGCTGAGCATCCTCGCCTGGATGGTGATCGTCTCGGTCGGGGCGGGGAGCGCGGTTGGCGCCGACGGGCAGCGGATCTTTTCCTGCCGCAACGACTTTGAGGCGGCGAAGGTGGGGGTCTGGGGCGAGGTGATCCTCTTCGCGATGCTGCTGATGCTGATGCTTCCGGCGACGGGACTTCTGGCGCGTCATCCGGAGTTTTTCACCGCTTCGCCCGCAGAGCGGGAGTTCGCCTACGGCCGGATGCTCGCCGAATTTCTGCCGAAGGGCGGCGTCGGGCTGACGGTCGCGGCACTGCTCGCCGCCGTGATGAGCACCATTTCAACCCATCTGAACTACGGCTCGCAGACACTGCTGAACGATGTGTGGCGTCCGCTGTTCGGCGAACCGGTTCCCGGGCGGGAGGTCTGGATCGGCCGGCTGCTGATGCTCGGCATCGCCGCTCTCTCGGTCGTCGTGGTTTTTGCGGCCGATTCGCTGCTCGGCATCGCTGTGGTTGTGCTCGGCATCTTCGGTACCTCGGCCGCCTTCGGCTGGGCGCAATGGTGGTACTGGCGGATCAATTTCAAGGGGTGGTGCGCCTCTGTGGTGGCCGGTCCGATCGTTTATCTGCTCTGCGGCCGGCTGCTGCCGCTCATCCCGTGGTGGGCGGCGAAGATTGCGGAAGGGCCTGTTCAGGCGCAGAACATGCAGCTGCTTCAGGCGGTGGTTTCACTCGCGGTGAATACCGGAATCTGGTTCGCGGTCACGTTGCTCACCCGGCCGGAGGAGATGGAGGTGCTCAAGGAATTCTATCTGCGCGCCCGGCCGATGGGCTGTTGGGGCCCGGTGCGCCGCGCGCTGATCGCCGAAGGACGACTGCCGGAGGAGTCTTCCACACCGGCGCTGATCCTGCCGGGGGTCGGCGTGGCTGCGGTGGGATTTGCGATGATCGGCAGCGGCGTGCTGGCACTCTCGGCTCTTTACGTCGGCCGGTACCGGGAGGCGCTCCTCTGCGGGATCATCTGCCTGGGCGGCGGGCTTTTCTTCCGGAAAATTTTCAAACGCTACATTTCACGTCTGATCGCAGGGTAAAATTATGGGAAAGGATTGCGCACCATGCAGATAACTGGAACATTTCTCGATGAGATCAGCCACGACATTCCCCACCAGAACTGGGGACGGGCCGAGTGGGATCGGGATTTTGCGTCGATGAAGTCGATCGGGATCGATACGGTGATTCTGATCCGCTGCGGCCACCGCCGTTTCATCACCTATCCCTCGAACTATCTGACGCGGCACGAAGGATGTTACACGCCGCCGGTGGATCTGGTCGATCTCTTTCTTGACCTCGCGGAAAAGTACGGCATGAAATTCTATTTCGGGCTCTACGACTCCGGCAAATACTGGCACAACCACGACTGCGAACGGGAGATGGAGATCAGCCGCGCAGTCGCCGACGAGGTGTGGAACCACTACGGGAACCGCAAGGCATTTGGCGGCTGGTATCTGAATTTCGAGGTCAGCCGCGCCTTCGCCGGAATCACCGAACTTTACGCCGGTATGGGGCGCTATGTGAAACAACTCTCCGGCAATCTGCCGACGATGATCTCGCCGTACATCGACGGAATCAAGCTCGCGGTTCCCGGCGAACAGCTCTACAAGGAGGATGCCATCGGTCTCGAACAACACGAGAAGGAGTGGAATGAAATTCTCCGGGGGATTCAGGGCGCGGTCGATATCGTCGCATTTCAGGACGGTCACTGCGACTATCACGAACTGGCTGATTACCTGCGGATCAATCGGAAACTTGCCGACCGCTACGGCATGACCAGCTGGACCAACTGCGAAAGTTTCGACCGCGATATGCCGATCCACTTTCTGCCGATCAAGTGGGAGAAGATGCTCCTGAAGCTCGAAGCGGCGAAGGCCGCCGGAATCGAGAAGGCGATCACCTTCGAATTCTCACACTTCATGAGTCCGAACTCCTGTTACCGGGCTGCCGGAAATCTGTTCAACCGCTATTGCGAACACTTCGGGATCAACGGGAAATGAATACGAGGTCACTGCTGTTTATTGGACTGTCGCTGTTTGTTCTTCCCCCGGAGCTGTCGGCGGCGGTGGAGGATTTCCGCTCTTATGCCGATTCGGCGGCATTGCGGAAAAACTGGACCGCGTTCGACAGTGCCAATCCGGCTCCGGCAGCTGCGCTTGCCGCCCGGAACGGCGTTCCGGAGATGGAACTCGTCACCGACGGCGGACCGGGCGACAAAGTGATCGTTCGGGAGCTGGCCGTGTCGCCGGGGGAACGATTGATCTTTCCGGTCACTTCCGATGCGAACAATGCACCGGGCGCATACGCTTACGTCGCATTGCGCACCGCCCGGAATGCCGGGAACCTGGTGCTGCACGACATCAAACTCGTTCCGGGGGAAACCGTCACCGTCGAGATCCCGAATGAGGGACGATTCAACTGGCGGGACCGCGTCGTTCTGCTGTTCTCGCTCCACGATGCGGGCAGTCCGATGCGGGTTTCCGTCGGCTCGATTGACCTGCCGCAGTTCCCGCCGCCGACGACGTTCCGGGATACGCCGGAGGCGCGGCTGGCGCGGCGGGAGAAGCTGCTGCACGGTCGCACGACACAGATCGATACCACGTTTCCCTACTACTTCAATCGTTCCTGCGCGAGCATCGCCGCCGAACTGCGGGTCAACGGACTCGACGGAGTCTACTGCTTCACGACAATGGATACCGGACTGCTTCCCGGCCTGACCGGCGAACTTCAGCGGCAAAAGCTCGGCGTCGGGCTGATGACGCTGCCGAGTCTGGTCTATTGGAGCGAGACCGAGTTGGAAGAACGGCTGCCGAAAGGGTGGAGAGACTGGCTGATCCAGTTCACCGGGAAGGAGATGGATCTTTATCGGTTCATCGGTTTTGTCCACCCGGAATACAATGCCTGGTACAAGAAATATCTGGCTGGCATGTTGCGGGAACATCATTTCGATGCCTTCACCTTCGCTGAAATCATGTATCCGATCTATGACGGACCGTCGAGGACGCCCCCGTTCTACGGCGATGTGAGCCCGGGATTTCAGGCGGCGTTCCGACAGGCGACCGGCAGCAGCCGGTTTCCGAACTTCACCGACCCGGCCGATCCGGATTACTTCAAGACCAACACCGCCCTTTACCGCAAACTGGTCGAGTATCGGGTCCGGACCATCAACGACTTCTACGACGACATCGTCAACGGTCCGGGCGGGGCGCGGGAGACGGCGCCGGGAATCCTCTTCGCCACCTGGACGCTCGGCATCAACATTCCGGACGGTGTCGCCCGGCTGCGGGAGTGGGAGGGCAACGACATCACCGCGATGATCCGGCAGGTGAAACCGGACCTGCATTTCATTCAAACGCATGCCCCCGACTGGTCGAATCCGGCGCTGTCGGGGGAGTACCCGCTCGCCTACCGTCCCTTCTTCGATGCGGTACGGAACGCTGATCCTGAAGTGAAAATCGGCATGCAGGGCGATTTCGGTTCCCTCGGTCCCTCGCGGCGCAATCCGGCGTGGCGGAAAAATTTCTACGAGGCGTGCCGGAGCGCCGGAGTGGATACCACCACCTACTATGAGTTTTCTCTGCGTTGGGAGGTCTACTCCCTGCCGCCGCGCCTCTGCGAACTCCGACGCCTTGGCAACGATTCGCTGCTGCTGGTCTTCGATCAGCGGCTGGCTCCTGCGGGCGCCGCCCGGATGGTCGGCCGGAGTCTTCGGGCCGGGAGCGAGAGTTTCCGGATCCGGGAGTGCCGCTGGGACGGCAATCTGCTGTACCTGAAAACCGCTCCACTCCCCCCGACGGGAACGTCGGTGACCGTTCCGGTCGGCGGCCTCCGTGACGATCCTGCCGTACGTTTCCCTTCCTCGCATGTCGAGCCATTGCCGCGCGGCCCGGTCAACACGATTCCGGAGGGGACCGGGACGACTCTGCCGCTGCTGCCGGGTTCCGATTGATGTTCGATCATCCCTTTTTTATCCAGGTAAAATTATGAAACAAAACAGGATACGAAAATAGAATGAACTTTTCCTCATACATCGGCCGTTATGAAGACGAACTGGTCAACCGGGTGATTCCGTTCTGGGAGGAGCATTGTGTGGACCGCGAATACGGGGGCTACTTCACCTCGCTCGACCGCGACGGCTCGGTCTACGATACGGAGAAGTACATGTGGATGCAGTGGCGGATCGTCTACATGTTCGCGACACTGGCCATGACGCCCTGGCGGAAGGAGAACTGGCTGGAGATCGCCCGGCAGGGATTCGACTTCCTGACGCGTCACGGCAAGTCGCCGGACGGCACCTATTACTTCGCACTGAACCGCAAAGGGGTGCCGACCATGGCGCCCTCGAACATCTTCTCCGACTGTTTTGCGGCGATGGGCGCGGCCGCGCTCTACAAGGCGACCGGGGAGGAGCGTTACCGGGAGGAGGCGGACAGCGCCATGCGCAGCTACATCCGGCGGATGGACCACCCGAAAGGGCGCTGGGAGAAGGCGATGCCGGGCAAACCCCGTCGCCTCTCCCACGGTCACTTCATGATCCTGGCCAATCTGGGGAGCGTGATGAAGGATTGCCTCGGCAGCGACGAATATGAGGCGGAGACCGAACGCGCGGTGCGTACCGTGCTGGAGAAATTCTGGAATCCGGAGTATCGCGTTCTCTTTGAAAACGTCAATCCGGATGGTTCCTTCGATCTCGACTCCTGCGAGGGGCGCTTCCTCAATCCCGGCCACGGCCTGGAGTCGATGTGGTTTGTGATGAACTACGCCGAACGGCGGAACGACCCGGCGATGATCCGGAAGGCGGCGGAGATCGTCAAGGCGCAGCTGGAGTTTGGAATCGACCGCGAATACGGCGGAATCTATTACTTCATGGATGTGCTCGGCAAGCCGAATCCGGAATTGCAGTGGGACATGAAACTCTGGTGGCCGCACAACGAGGCGATTCTGGCGACGCTGTTCGCCTTCCGGCTGACGGGGGAGGCGTATTTTCTCCACCGGTTCGAGGAGATCGACCGCTGGGCGTGGAGCCACTTCCGCGATCCGGACTACCCCGAGTGGTTCGCCTATCTGAACCGGCGCGGCGAACCGACGCACCTGCTCAAGGGGGGCAAGTGGAAGACGATGTTCCACCTGCCGCGCTGTCTCCTCATCGCCGTCGAGCAGATGAAGCGGATCGAGACGGAGAACGCGAACCGGACAGCTCTTGCCGGAAAATGAATCGATCTCTCCCGGCGTAGGTGGATCCTCATGGCGGCTCCAGAAACGTTCCTCCGGGGAACGTTTCTGCCCTGCTGCCCGCTTTTCAGGCCATCTCGACAAAATCGCCGAATGCGAGCAGCAGCGGCGAATCGCGCACGGGGATATGTTTCAGACGGTACCAGCCGCTGCCGTCGGTCTCGACCATCTCTTCCGGAAGAGCGTAAACCGTTCCGTCGAGCAGATCGACCAGATGAATTTCCCCGGTCAACCCACAACATTCCAGCGTGATGGTTGATTCGTACTCCGTGGTCAGTACCTCTTTCGGAACCCTGTCGACCAAGCCGCCGTTCCATGGCGGGGCGGGGCTGTCCCCGTTTTCAGCACCAGACTCCACCGGGTTCGTCCCTTGTTTCATGCCGGTCGGATTCTACCCGGTCAGACCGTTTCGCCGCGCAGAAAGGCATGGGGAATCCATTGATTCTGCACGTCGGCCAAGCCGAAGAACAGCGGCGCCCGTTTCATCGCAGGCGCCGCCGGCGCCAACCCGATCCAGAGCCGGTGACGCCCCGCCGTCAGGACAAGATCCGCCATCTGATTGATCAGCGCCCGGTGAAACGCCGGCACCATCGCGCCTCCGTTCCGCCCGAAGCAGAATGTGCCGTCCACCCACACCAGCAGGTTGGCCGGCGTATTGACGACGAGCCGCACGCGCTCTTCCCTCTCCAGCTGGAACGGAATCTCCAGCATTTGAAGCGATTCGCCCGGCTGCTCGCGGAAATCAACTTCGGTCAGATTTCCGGGCAGCCTCAGACGGCGCCCTCCTTGTTGCGGACGCGGCGCAAATTTCCGGAAATCAGAGGCGAACCACGGCCGGAAAAACGATTGACGGCAGGGAATTTCAAACCGGGAAAAATCCGGTTCGGGCGCCGTACTCTCATCCACCCGGATTCTGCCGCGCAACCCGAGCAGGAGATCGCTGAACGCCTCCAGATCCGGAGGCGGTTCAATGCCGGTGATCCCCTCGTTGAGAACCAGCGCCCGGCCGATCGGTTTCAACCAGGCCGAAGGAATCGCGTCAGGATTGAGAATTCCCAGAATCGCCCCGGCCGTCGCCCCCGTACAATCCGCGTCCTGACCAAAATTGACTGCGGTGCAGACCGTTTTCGCAAAATCACCCCTTCCCAGCAGCAGTGCCGCGGTGACGAAAGCGAGATTCATCTTGACATCGGTGAAATTGTCGCTGCCATATCGGCTCATGATCCACTGCCGGATCGTGGCGGGGTCTTCGGTTGTCCGGCACCAGGTCACGGTATCCCGGATGCTGTGAGACAGGGCGCAATCCGCCGGAATCACCGACAGTCCGGCCTGAATCAGTTTTTCCAGATTCTCCTCTGTGAATGCACAGCTCTCCAGCGCCGCCAGAAACTGTTCGGCGTAGATGCCGTTGCCGGCGTGGTCCAGCTGCGCATCGATTCCGGCCAGCCGGGCGGCCTGAACGGGATCGCCCGGCGCCAGAACGGCCCAGATTTCCGAGCGGATGGCGCCGCCCAGCCCATCGGTGAAAAAATTGTCGTAGATTCCGCTCCATGGCGCGGGGATGCCAAGCTTCAGATTCCGAATCACCACGCCGTATTCATCGCACGGAAAATCGATGTTGTGGAGCCAGGCATCCGCGAAGTTGGCGCGCGAGACGCATCCCTGCCAGTCCCCCGCCAGCCGGCAGGCCCATACCACCTGAAGATCCAGATCGTCATTCGGCATCATCCCCTGCGGTACCGGATCGTAAAAGCGCAATGCAAGCGGGCCGTCGCACCCCTCCCACGGCTGCCCCAGGGTGCCGCCGACCGCTTTCCCCAACCATGCTCCCAAAACCTTCCTGCGTTGTTCCTGCTGATTCATGATGTTCAATTGCAATGTTCCTGATGTTCTTTTTTCTGATCGATTCCCCGGAGAATCGCCTTCCGGTCGAAGAGGATCGTATTGCCGACGCCGTATCTCCGCGGAATCTCGCCGTCTTCGACGGGATTGTCGCCGACCGTGCAGATGCGCGCCGGATCGTCCGGAATCTGGCAGAGGGCGCGTTGCCAGACCCCCTCTTCGCACTTGCAGCCGCGCAGGATGTTCGTGCCGAGAATCCGGGCGAAAACATGCGAGCCGAACTCGTCCGCCAGTCCGCACCGCTTCAATTTCCAGCAGCACCCCAGATAGGGGTTGTTGCTGACGACGAGGAGGGTTTTGCCGGCGGCCGCCAGATCGTGCACCAGCTGAACCGCATCGGGATACACCTCGATATTTTCCACATGCCACTGCCACAGTCGCCGGAACGTTTCCCGGGGAGGCAGCTGGAATTCCGCAATGAAGTCGGTGTAATCCCAGAACGGAATTTGCTCCGTCACCTGACCGATGCGCCGCTCCGCCTCCACGGAAGCCATGCCGCGCTCCACGAGCATATCCCGGAAAATCGGAAACAGGAAATTGTGATGCAGAAAGTTCTCCTGCCGCACGGATTCCCGATAGCGGGTCAACGTTCCGTCGATGTCGAAAATGTAATACTGATACTCCTTCACGGTTTCCGCGTCTCCTCCCTCTTCAGAACCAGCGTGCCCCACTGCTCGTAAAGATGGGGATTTTCCGCGGAGAACGCGGGAAATACCGTCACTTCACGACAGGGCAGATTCACCGAAAAATTATGTCGTATCAGCAGAACTTGCCATCGCGTTCCGCTCTGCCAGAGTGCACCGTGCCGCGTCAGCTCCTCCAGCGGAATTTTGAAGAACAGCGTCCAGCCGGAGTCCACATCCTGCCACCGGTTCAGGCTCCCGTCGCAGAGACTCGTCACGGTGAAGGTGGCCCGGTACCGGTTGTTGCTGCTCAGCCCCAGCCGCCCCCGCGAGGGGAAGTGGTAACAAGTCTTCCGGTTCCCGGCACTCCCGTAGATCTCCCAGTAATCCGCCGCACCGGCGGATTTCAGGAAGAGCTCGACGGAATCGGCCTGCAGAAAGATGTGCGTCTGATCCGCCGTGGATTCATCCACCAGATCGGCGTCTCTCATCTCGATCCCGACGAAAAGCGCATTCTCATTCCAGAGGAAACGGACCGTGGCGGGGTCGTGCACCCGCCGTGCAGTCTGATGACGCTCCTCGATCTCCCGATACCAGCGCCCGGCGGTGTAGGGCAGAAACGAGTGGCGCGTTGCTCTCTTCCACATGGCGCCGCGCATCGCCGCATCCGGTTCCTCTGCGGTGTAGGCCGCTTCGATGATCTGCGGCGGAGTTTTTTCGATCGCACCGCAGATTCCGCCGGCCGCCAGCAGCACCAGGAGCCATATATAACGCATCTTCGACACCTCCTATGGATAATCAAACCGGTAATCCACCGTTTTCCCGTTATACCACGGTCCCCACAGATAGAGCAGATCCCGATAGGAGGAATGGGGCATCAGCAGACCCCAGGCGACTCCGCCGGAAAAGAACTCCACCGCCGGAGTGAGAGAATCGGGGGAATCCACGCCGGGAATCGTCCCCGGGATGTTCACTTCCAGACTCCTCCGGGTTATCACGCTTCCATCCAGCATCGCCATCGGGGTCATGCCCTGGTGAGAGCCGCCGATGGGTTTCGACAGGCCGTCAATGTGGAAGTAAGCGTTTTTCATTCCCTCGATTTTATCCGCAAGCACCAGCCGTTTCGACGGGTGTTTGACCTGGCCGGACATCACGGCCTCCAATTTCTGGTCGGCGTTGTCCGTCATGCCGAAAAAGGAGTTCATCCGGTAGGAATAGACTTTGATGAAATCGTTGTACCAGGAGAGCGATGTTCCGGAAATCAGCCCGCGGGAGCGGATGGTGGCAGGGCAGTTCATCCGCTGAAACAGAACCCGGTCTTCATTTTTTGCGGTATTGCGGATATAGGCGTATTCAATCTGTTCGAGCCATGAGATTCCATACGGCGTCCCCCTCATTGCAACGTATTGCGCCGGCAGGCAGAACCCTTTGTGATCCTGCTGATAGTAGGTGACGCAGGTATTCAGCGCCTTCAGATTGGCGACACACTGAATCCGCTTTGCGGTGTTCCGCGCCTTGCTCAGCGCCGGAAGCAGCATCCCCGCGAGGATGACGATGATCGCTATTACGATGAGCAGTTCAATGAGGGTAAAATTCCGGGAGCCGGGCCGGAAACGGGGCGCGCCCGGCCGGCCACCTTCCCGTTGTTCGCGAGTTCGGACAACATTCATAATCGCACCTCATCTCTGTTGAGCATGGATCATTTCGACTGACGGATCACTTCGATGGCGTTGGCCAGACAGATCGTGGTACTTCCGGGCGTCAGACGCTTCTGCTCGTGGTTCCAGGTCAGGAGCAGATTGCCGCCGGTCACCTCGATGTCGGGAATTTCCACACGCAGCGGACGCAGGAAGTCGCCGCCCGTCTCCCGGTGGAGATCGTACTTTTTCAGAACCGGTTTCCCGTTGATGCGGAGCGTGAAGATGTAACTCTCCGGCTCGAAGTTCGGCTGGAATCCCGGCTTCATATACAGCACCACGGTATAGCGCCCGTCGGGCACCCGGAAACGATACTGTTCGAGATTGTAAGCCTCCGTTTTGAAAAGCTCCGGGAACTCCGTCTCTTTCAACCCGGTGATGTCGCGCGTGATCGAACTGTAGCGCCCCTCGTAGCCATACTCCCCGTCGAACTTCTGATCGGGGAAGAACAGCTTCCCGCCGGGCGCGTCGTAGAAGAGGGAACTCCCGCAATTGACCGCGTAGTTTCCCCGGGCAGTCTGCTGTTGTTTGCGCAGAAAGTACGAGAGATTCTTCTGTTTCAACATCAGCTGGTTCATCTGCCGGGAGAACGCCAGCCGGTAGAGCTCCGCGTAATGTCCGGCCTGAAGTTCGCGGCGCATGCGTTCGATCGTTCTCTGCTCCGGCGCGGTGTTCAGCCCGCCCTTTTCGAGCAGACGCGCAATCTCTTCGAGCGTCCGGAGCCGTTCCCGGTAGAACTCCCCGGCCCGCGGGGCGACGGAAACCAGCCGCACGCTCCGCGGAACGATCTCCCGGCCGGGAATCAGAAACGAACGCAGCTGAAAAGGTCGCAGCCGGATCCGGGAATCCTCGCTCTCCCGGCCGGTCGAGAGATCCTGGTACGGGACCGCCTCCGGCAGATCGATTTCGATGACCGCCTCCTCATGGAAGAGGTTGACCGCGTAGAAATAGGTGCCTTCCGGCGTCGGGAGCGCGCGTGCAACCACCGGGTCGGAGACGCCCGGAATCTGCCGGAAAGGCAGGGCGGGCAGCGCCCGGAATGCTCTGGCAAACTCCCGCGACTCCTCCTCACGGCCGATCGTATTGAGCGGCTGCCCGCCGGCGATGTACTCCAGCGCGTCAAAGGCGCCGACGGCAAACGCCAGCTCCCGCAGATACCAGCGGCCGTGCGGTTTGATGTCGGCATTTTCAAAGTAGCAGGAGTAGTTTTTGTTCAGCGGCTTGACGAATGTTTCAAAATAGGTGTGTCCGGACAGGACAGCGCCGGCGGCGCCATCGGTCAAATACCGCCTGGACTCTTCATCCCCCTGGATATAGAGAGTTTCGTAGTAGTCGCTCTCCGGTTTCCCCCAGAAGAAGTCGTGGCGGCGGGCGGTCGGATGGCGGGAAAGCGTGAAGGAGACCCGGGGCACCGTCTTGAGCTGGTCAATGTCAATGCCGTAATTCTCGTAGTTCCCGGAAACCGGCTCCTGCTGGTTCTGGGCGGCCTGGGGATCGGCGGTGTTCTTTTTCCCGGTGTCCTGCGGAATGGAGAGGTATAATTTGAGCTCCGGATTGTAGCGGTCGAGCAGCGCCCGCAGTTTCCGCACGAATGAGGTCACCTGTTCGGAACGCCACTTCAGCCACTCCGAACGCTTCTCTCCGGTCAGGTAGCTGTAGCGTTCGCGCAACGTTTCCGGGACCGCGATCCCGGTCTCCCGGGAGAAGCGGTTCACGGTCCAGTCGTCGTAGCCGTACTCCAGCGAATCCCAGGTGGCGATCGGGCTCATCATAAAGGAGATCCCGCCGAAGCCGGGATTTTTCGCATAGCATTGCAGCGGCCATTCAAAGTAGGTGGAAAAGAGCCGGAAATATTCCGGATGGGCGATGTTGCCCCGGCGTTCGCCGGACAGATAACGGTTGATCGAGTCGCCGTACCGGTCCAGCATTTCCAGCCCCTCCCGGCGAAAGTCACGGTCCACTCTGCCGTAACTGGTTGCGATGTCGGGCAGATTCTTGTAATTCATATTGGCGATTAGCCGGATTCCGTTCGCACGCAGGGAGTTGATGACATAATCGACCGTCCCGGTCCCCATGCCGGGATAGAGCATGGACTCGGTTTGCCCCTCCAGCGGGAAGTAACTGAAACTGTACCTCCAGAGCGGAAGATGCGCGGTATTCATGCCGGTATAGCGGAAATACCGGATCAGTTCCTCCGTGTAAAAGGGGATGCTCCCGAAACTTTTCCGGAACATCTCCTGATACACCGGCGATTTCGGATGGATCGCGTCGGCATTCAGGTTGTTGGTGAACGTCTGGTCTTCGTCGTAGAAGCCAAATGCGCGGCCGGGCATGCTCCGGGGAGTACGCACCTTCAACGAAGGGAGTCCCGACGGCAGTTCAAACACTTCGATTTTCGAGATTGCGGCCGGCATGTCGGCCGCCAGCGTACGGCATTCAAAGAGATACTGTTCCACTCCGGGATAGAAGATGTGCCGGGTGGTGACCAGCCGCCCGGAATTGGGAAATTCGCTTCCGGCGGCGACACCGCTCTGCAGACGGTCGCGGTTGCTGGGGATCCCGCGGGGATACATGTACCAGCCCATGGTGCGGGTCTTGTCATCCGGCCAGGTGATGTCGAGCGCAACGGGTTTGCCCAGAACGGAGCGCGGAAAGGTGATTTCGATGCTCATGCGGTCGTTTTTGCCGGCCCCCATCTCCAGATATTTCCCGTCATCGGAGCGGGTCAGCGGCCCCTGTTTCCAAATGCCTTCGGCCGCCGGATCGGAGAATTCCCGGCAGAAGACGGATTTCCCGACCGGGAGGGGCGAATCGCTTTCCTCCTGAATGCTCTGCGGAGGGAGCGCGGTCAGCGGCCAGGAGCGGCTGTAGCCGCCATTGACGGTGCAGCGCAGAAGGTATTTTCCGGCGGCGAGAGTCACGGGTTCAAGTTCAATTTCCTGTAACGACTCGATCTTCCGCTCTTTCTGGCTGTTCAGCAGGGTGTTGCCGCGCATGTCCGTCAGCTGAAACGACAGCGATACGGGTTGTGCCGTCGTTTTTTCCTCCGTTTCCGGCACCGGCAGCGGCCGGGTGAAGCCGCCGGCCGGCGCCCCCTGTACGGCAAGTTTCACCGGCGAACCGGCGGGGACGATCTGACTTTTCATCACCATGTCGATCGGCATGAATTGCCGATACTCCCGGTAGACATCTTGATTGGTCAACGGCCGCCGGAACAGCCGCAGCCGGTCAATGGCGCAGCCCTCCCGGGAGTCGCTCGCGAAACGCAGTTGACGGATGCCGTCGAGATCGGCGTCCAGAAATTCAGGCACCCGCTGCATCGGTGTGAACGACACCACGTACGGAATCATGTTGATGTAGTACTGCGCGATATGATCGGGATTCCAGCTCAGGGCAATCAGCACCCAGTCGCCCCCCGTTCCCGGGGCGGTGCGGATATACTCCAGCGGCTTATCCGATTGTTTCCGGGCAACCTGCAGCCGGTATTGACCGTTTCCCCCGAATGCGGACAGGACCACCCGGTTCCTGTCCGCCAACTGAAAAAAACGGCCACCGCGCGGCGCCTTTACCCAGAACATCAGACCGCCGACCCGGGAATCCAGCGGCTGCTGCAGATCGAACACCAACTCCCCCTTCCCGGCGGAGAGTTTCAATGCCTTCCCCTCCACGCCCGGCTCCAGCACAACTCCGGAAGCCCGGACCGGTTTGACCGCCGCGCCCGCCGGATCCTGCCCCTCCAGATTCCGGTCGAAATCGATGCGGAACACCGGTTTCGCCACGGTCTTCGGCGCCTCTTCCCGGAGGATCGAGCAGGAGAGGTCATCCATTTCCCAGACGGTGTTGTAGGTCCCGAAGGAGATGCTCTCCAGCGGAATCAACCCTTCGTATTTCGCCGTGCTGATCACCTTGCCGTCGCAGGAGAGCTGGACGAAGCTCTTCATGACCGTCAGTTCCAGCTGCAGCCACTCGCCCGGGGTGACGGAGTACCTGCTGATTCCGCCGAATCCCTGGCGGCGCTTGTTGTTCTTGAACAGATAGTGTTCGATGATGTTGTCTCTGCGGAACATGAACCGCCCCTGATAACTATCCACCCCGTGGAGCACAAGGGAGAAGTAGGGCGGGTTGCGGGACTCCAGAAACTGGTTGACCCGCACCCGGAATGCAATCCGGAAGGGTTTGTCCGCCTTCTGATCAAACACTACATTGCCGCCGTTCTGCACCTTCAGCACGCCGTCCGTTACCGTCGCCCGCCGGACAATCTTCATGCCGGCAATCGGACTGGCGCTGAAATCGGTCTGAAAGTCCGCCGCGGGCAAAAGGCCCGCCGCCAGCAGTGCCAATCCCGGGAACACCGTTCGAATCCCCATCATTTCACCCCCTTTTCCCTGTTGTCAGATGTATGGCGAAGAGCCAGTTTTTCCAGCGTCCGCCAGAATTCCACCGCCCGGCGATGCCCCTCGAGAGGAGGCATGTCATACCAGCCGTTCACCTCGAAATTGATCGTCCCGCGGAACTCTCTGCGCAAGGCGAGGATCAGCGTCTCCCAGGAGATCGTGCCGAACCCGGGCGAGAGATGTTCGTCGCGCGAGCCGTGGTTGTCGTGCAGGTGGGTCACGAAGAGTTTCCGCCCCATCACCGGAACCCAGCGCGCCGGATCCACCCCCTCGCACCAGGCGTGGCCGGAATCCAGACAGTACCCCACCGCTTCGGAGTCGGCGCCTTCGACCACCTCCGGCAATTTCCCCCAGGTGCTGATGCCGTAGGGGAGATTTTCCACACAGATCCGGACGCCGCACCGAGCCGCATATTCCCCGGCCAGATGCAGATTTTCCATGGTCAGCTTGACGATGGCGTCGAGGGAATACCGGCGCTGAAGCCGTTCCAGTTCCTGCTCATCGCCCCCCGCGGGGAACCGCCCGAACGGCTTGCCGAGGTGGATCACCATGGCGGGCGCCGTCAGATTGGCCGTCCACTCCAGGCAGCGCTTGAAATGTTCCAGCACTCTCCCCTGATCGCTCCCCGGCTCGGCAAAGGTGGCAACATGGGAGTGGTGTTGATTCGCGCGCAGTCCGCGCCGGCGCAGCATCTCCCCCACATGCCGTGTCTCGTGCTCCGGATCAAAATCGGAATCCTCCTCCAGATGATAGCCGGTGGTCATCACCTCGCCGATGCCGAGTTCGCACATCATATCCATCTGTTGCTGCAAATCCGTGTCGGCCCGTTTCCGGATTTTCTTCCCGTCCCATACGACGGTCCAGATCGGATAGGAAAGTTTGAAAAGTCCAGCTGTTTCGTCCATTTGAAAATACCCTCCTTCCATGTTAGGTTTTGTCAAGCCACTTGTGTGACTTTTCCCCTGTTTTTTTATATTTGAAGCATAATTCCCCTCACCCATGTAACCATAGGTGTTATTTGCTTCCCTGCTAAAAACATCTTCTTCTGTTCTTTCAAAGACATTTTCTTGCACTTCACACCGGCTGCGGGTAAACCATCGTTCCCAACCTTCCATCGACCGCGAACGTTCCAGACATTCGCCGATAATATGCCACATGCGAAAAACGTGTGAATTCGAGGTCTCTGTCTTAAGGTGTCGGATGCAATCCGCAACCAGGAGTTATATCGAGTTGCCTCTATGTTCAAAAATCTCTTTTTTATTCTCCTTGAAAGTGGAGGTGAATTTCTCAACCTTTCCTACGGCATCGTTCGAAGACCAGGAAGCGAAACGAGTTGATTCACCATAAGCTTATACTGCAATTGGTTTGCTAATAATCGCCCCTTCAATAACTTCACCTTTAACCACATATCGCCACAACGCAACCATCAACTGACGCGCGAGCGCGACAATTGCGGTTCTTCGACTACGTCCTTTTTGCGCAAGGCGGTCTTTCCATTTTTTTGTCAACCAACTTTCCGGTTGCCAACGATACCACAGCCATGCACATTCAATCGCCATTTTTCGCAGACTTTTACGTCCGGCTTTGCTGATTCCCTGATCTCTTTTCATTGTTCCGCTGGCATATGGACATGGTGTCAATCCGAAAAATGCGGCAAATTGTTTTCCTGTGGCAAAACGATGAAACTCTCCGATCTCCCAAGGCAAGTGTCGTGACAAACGATCTCCGACGCCCTTGAACTGTTGCAACTTTCTGACCGTCTCTGCTGTCGAATCCGTGTTGCCATTTTGTTTGGACGTTTCTTCATCGTGATCCTGGAATTTTTGAATGGTCTGTTTCCAAGCAGCCAGTTCCTTCTCGAGCAACTCCAGTTCGGCAAGCAAATTGGGAAGTCGAAGCAACAACAAGCTGGGACATTCTGCCCATTCCGGCAATTTCGACCATTTTCTAATTGCCTTTTGCCATTCACAAGCCGTCCGGTGTGATCTAAAACCCGGCAACGGTGTGCGTTCTATTAAGGCGATCATTTGAGCGTTTACGCGACCTATTGATTCTTTGATCCGATTCCATTCTCGTTCCGCATCCCGACGTCCTTCTTCTTCCAATGTCGGTATGTAAACAGTCGGAACATGATCCGAAGGATGCAAGCCTGCGAGGAATTTTGCATCAAGTTTATCTGTTTTGATCGTCTTGCCACTCATAATCACCTGTAGCTTATTGACAGGAAGGATGTGAACGTGGGCTCCGAGGGCCATCAGTTTACGAGCCGGCCAGTAACCATAACGACCTGCTTCATAGAAAACATCTATGCGTTTGCCGCTCTTATGCAAATTAGAGACAAGGTCAAATACGCGATCTTCTTTGCTTCGATCAACCTTATCTTTTAGACTATAATAGCTCATTTTTCCGGCTTCCCAGTCCTGAACTGCCGTTGCCCAGAGACTGCCTCCCATATCAATTCCAACACTTATTTGGTTCTTTACTTGACTTTCTCTGTGAATGGCATTACCTTTTCTTTGCATTTTGAACTCCTTTTCGGTGATTTGGTTTTTGGGTTAAATTCCAAAAATTACTCGACAAAAGAGTTCTTTTCTACTCCGACTAGCTCCTGTCACCTATACATGGTATCTTTTCTTCTTTGGCTTTTTCCAATGCCTGCAGCTGGGATTCTGTCAACACAACGCCGTCTTGCGCAACCTTTGCTTCCAAAGCCTTGAGCCGTTTTTGAAACGTTTCCAGATCATGTCGCTGCCAAACGGAACGAACCCCGCCAGGTGAAATAAACATTCCTTCCTTGCGAAGCTCATTGGATACCCGTTGTTGCCCCAAGGCCGGATTATCGAGAGCTATTTTTACTACACGTGATTCCAGTTCCACCGCTCCCGCAAGGCCGTCAAACGATTTGCGCATGCTGAGCGGCGTGGGACAGTAGTAGAACTTTATTGCTCCGCTGAAACCGAACATGCCAACGTCCTCAAGACCGTCAAAACATTCAGCAAGGTCGCTTGATCGAAATCACACGTAACTTGAATTTCAAAACCTGCGGCGTGAAGGCTTATTCCGCTGTCGGAACCGTTCCGGGCTCCTCCTGCCGCCAAAGGAACTTCTACAAACTCCAACTCTCCAGAGGCAGGGGATTTTCCCTCACGCTCCTTCTTCAAGATCCCTATCCAACGACGTACATTCTCATACGGCAAATCTTTCAGCTCGCAATATTCCTGAATCGTTAAACCGCCATCCCAATATTCCGACAACTGTTCCCACCAGTAGTCACGACTACGCCTTTCTCGTTCCATATACTCCTCCAAATTTAGAGTTCCGGAGGCAAGGTAATCTCACATCGGGAGGATTTCTAGATGGGGCTCACTGGGCATATACTATACGACTGGACATGACTGCTCAAGTGGCTTTTTTCAAGACAAACAGATGTTACAGTTCATGACAAAGCTTTCTCGCTGATAACTCCAAATTGCAGTTATCGGCTGGGGAAGCTTTTAGGTTTATCTCCCGGTGCCTGAAATCCGGCCACTTTACACGCCCGTTGACAGTTCGTTTATGCCATCGGTCATTTCAGTGATATCATTTCTCACGCTTGCTCTTCTAAAGAAAAAAGCTCTCCGGCACCGAGTGTGCGGGAGTGAAGGCTTTTTCGCCAGTTCAACTTGATCGTTCCGGAGCGGGTTGCCTGGAGTTGGATTGAGGTTCGTCCTGCTTTCCGTTCCGCCGAGAAGAGGAAGCCGCCGGGACAATGCAGATTTTTTACCGAAAAATGTTCCCATGAATCCGGCACGCCGTGCAATGCGTATAAAATCGCGCCGCTTTCGTAGAGGAAAAGGTCGGCGATGGCCGCGACGATTCCCATCCCGGCGTCCATCTGCATGACTTTGTTGCTGCCGCACAACCCGAGCGAGAGGCCGTTGAAGTTGGGATCGTGAAGCGTACCACCCCCTTTATTCCGGTAACAGCGGCTCCAGAGTTCGATCAGGAACTCCGCCATCTCCGCGTTGCCGAAGCGGTTGTGAAGCATTACCGCCCACGGGATGCTCCAGCCCGCCCAGCGGCCCATTCCCATACCGATCCAACGGTCGCGGGAACGTTCGAGGATGTCGCGCCACGCTTCGTCTTCCGGGGAGATCGTGTTGAAGGGGCAGAGCGCCGCCAGGTGGGAGTGGTGGCGGTGGCTTTCCTCGAGCGGAGTGTCCTGCCAGAGTGCGATTTCTTCGCGGCCGGGGTCGCCCCAAAGCGTTGCCTGCGGCAGTTCCGCTTCGATTTGGAGCCAGGCCGGATCGGGGGGGAGGCCGAGCATTTCGGCTCCCGTGATAAGATCGCAGGCGAGCCGGTGGATCGCGGCCAGCTGGAACGACGGATTTTCCCCGGCGGCGTCCAGGCGGTCGCCGCGGTATTCGGGCGAGACTCCGAAAGGCAGTGTCAACCTGCCTTCTTTTTCTTCCAGCATGGCGAGATAGACGTTCATCACCCCGACCATAAAATCCCATGCGCCTTCCTTCAGGAACGCGGCGTCGCCGGAATAACGGACATAATCGAACATCATTTGCGCCATCCAGGCCGAACTTGCGTGATCGACGGCGCCGGTCCAGAACCCGCCCATGCAGACGCAGCGGTCGTCCACCGCGTGCGGCAACATATACCCGTCGTCGATTCCGACAAAACATTTCGCATTGTAACGCAGTTTTTCGCGCCAAGAGAGAATCATGCGGAACAGCGGCAGCAGATTGTGAAACCTCCCGCTGGAATAAGCCGGCCAATAGCACATTTGCACGTTGATGTTGAAGTGGTAATCGCCCGACCACGGCGGCAGGGCATCGTCTTCCAGCCATGGCCCCTGGAGCCCCGCCGGAGTTCCATCCGCCGCCGTCATGGATTCAAATTTGAATATCCCCAGGCGGTAAAGTTCGTTGATGAGCGCGTTGGGAGTTTCCACTTCCGGAACCTGTTGCCGGAACCGTTCCCAATACGCCGCGTTTTCCCGGCGGAGTTCGTCGAAGGAGGCGGAAAAATCAGACGCTTCTCCGCGCGTGAAGCGGCAGCGGAGTTCGCCGGGGAGCTGCCTCATTTCAAGCCGGAATCCGGGATCGGCGGGCATCGGCTGAAAAAATCCCGCCGTCGTTTTTTCCGGCGCGGAATAACCGATTTTGCGCAGGACATCGGAAAGCTCAAAGGCCGGAATCAGCTCCGCCCGGACTTCATCCGGCAGTTGAAGCGCGAAATATCCCTTGTCCCGCTGCGCGAGCGCGACGAAAATACTTTTTCCTTCATACGCGACTTCGATACAGCCGTTGTCGAGGTCCAGCGTCACCCGTTCCGCCGGGGCGGGCAAGGTCAGCGCCAGCCTGCCGAGCGGGATGTGCGAGGGGCGGGGCATCTGGGAATCCTCCCCGCCGTCCGCCGCGAACATGGAGCGGATTGTCGCTTTGTCGTTACATTCCCAGGCGGCGCGGAGATCGCGGAAATTCTGCCGGGGAGACCAGCTCATGCCACCCCGGTGGTCCCAGAGGGAGCTTGCCCCGACGGAGATGTTGACCGTGTTGCCTTCGCCCCAGACCGAGAGGCCGAGTTCGCCATTGCCGGCGGTCGTACCCATGTGGATATGGGGAAGTGGAAAGGAGTGGGTGATTTTCATATTCAAACGCCGACGCCTTTCTTCAGAAGAATATTTCCGTACTTCGCGATCTCGCCGGTCACGACGACGGCGAAGGCCTGCCGGGCGCGGTCGTAAAAATCGAAACGGTCGAGGAATTCGACTTTTTTCTCCCCCGCCAACCGCCGGACTTTCTCCATGAATCCGGGCGAAAGCGAATCGCCCGGCACCGCCGCCATCAGGGCGACCGGCCGCTCGACATAAGAATCCAGCTCAAACAGCGGCAGGACGGCTTCCATCAACACGGCGGAACCGGTTCCGTCCGCCCGCAGCACTGGAATCCCCAAACTGTAAGCCGGAAAATGCGCGTCGGCCAGGACGATTTCATCGCCATGGCCCATCTCCGCCAGAACCTTCAGCAGCTCCGGCGAAATCAGGGGGGAAATCCCTTTCAGCATATCAACAATCCTTTTCTTTAGCTACCAGTGCCGGACAGGCAGGTTCAGGATTCGGGCAATCCGGTCACGCAAAGGGTGCTCCGGATGCTTTGGATCGATTTTACTTTTGGTAAATCCGAGAGCGATATGACGCCGGCGGTCCAGCAATCCTTCGGCTCCGGCCGCTCCGCCGTGACCAATCAGGGCAGAGAGATCGTCCTCCGGGCCGAAGGTCACATAGCCGAGACCGAAGCGGGGCCAGCATGCTTCCGGGTTGACCGGATCATTATCTGCTCTCCGGGTAATTGCGGCATTCGCCAGCGTTTCCGGACGCAACAAGCGGACACCTTCGATTTCCCGCTCCAACGCCGCGTAATGTCTGGCGATGGCGCGCGCAGTCATGGCTCCGTTGAAGGACGGGATAAAACCGTGCCGGATGGCCGGAATATTCATGAGACGATCATATTCATAATTGCCGACGCGCGAGCAATCCAGCGAAGCGAGGCGCAAGTCCGCCTCGCCGGTCGTCCCGAAGAAAAGTTCATTTTCCAGATGCAGCGGCCGGATGACTTCGGCAGAGACGATTTCCTGAAAACTCCGGCCGTCAGCGCGCGACGCGGGTTCTCCCAGCAGCCAGGCAAAGGTGTGCGGATGGTATTGACAGCGGGTTCCGGGAGTCCATTCCGGCCGCATCGCGGCAATCCGGCCGCACATTTTCTGCCAATCGGCCATCTCTTCCGGAGCGGCGTATTCCGGATCGCGGAATAAAGCCGCCCGATGGGTCAGTACATGCCAGAGCAAGATATGTTCTTTGCCGTTGCAATCGAACTCCGGCCAGACATCTCCCAGGCGGGTGGAATAGGAGAGAGTACCCTTTTCCACCAAACAGTGAATTGCGGTGACGGCGATAGCTTTACCGACGGAGAAAACCGGGAACAATGTTTCCGGCGTCACCGGATTTTTCCGATCCGGGGAAGTGAAGCCGGCGGCAAGATCTGCAATCAGTTCGCCATCCTGATAGATCGCCAGTTGGCAGCCGCACTCCAGTCCGGATTCCACCGCTTCATCCAGCAGAGATTGCAAAACGCGGATCAATTCAGCATTCATAGGTTATTCCTCGTATTGAATGGTCAACAGGCCCGAACACGGAATATGGATACGCTGCAATCCGCTTTTCAGCGAAAGAGGCGGCAGAGGTTCTCCCGTCACATCGAAAAGCTCCGACGCGACCGGATTTCGGTCCAGCTCCACAACCAGTTCCTCGACGCCGGAGGCGTTGACGATATGGCAGGTTTTGCAGCCTGTTTTTACGGAAACAACTTGATCCGGCGCATAGACCGCGATGATTTTTTCGTTCTCCGTTTCCGCAAAAACCTGCGGGAATATCTGTTCCGGGTGAAGCGGCGTCAATTTGCCGAACAGCAGTGTCGAGCGATGCTCCCGCCAGAATCCCAGCCAGAAACGGAGCATTTCGCGATGGGACTCCGGGAGTTCCATCAGGCGGACCGAGATTTGCGGCACGCTGAACAGCACATTCAGCAGCTGAAGCGCCGCGCATTCCGGCGACTCCCGCAAATTCCATTCGAGCATGTCGGAGTGAACCGCCGTGTTTCCGGAGGTCAGCCGGAGCCGGAGCGTCAGTAGCCGGTTGCACAGCACATCGCCGGGACAGTCCGACGCCCGGAACATATTGCCGTACTTGCGGACTGCGGGACCGATGTAGCTTTGGCGGAATTCAATCAGGATTTCCGGCTTGATTGCTTTCAGGCAGTTCATGACGTCATTGAGCAGGCGGTCGACCGCCTCCGGCAAAGCGCGGATATCCCGACCCGCATAGTTTTCCGCAACGGCGGGGTCTTCGCCCTGAAAACGGAAACTGTCGATGAAATCAAATTTGAATCCATCCAGATCCCATTCCCGCAACGCCTTTTCGTATGTTCCAATCAGGAATTCCCTGACCTCCGGGAAACGGGGATCAAGAACGCTGGTTTTCTGTTGTTCCAACCGATACAGGAATTTTCCCTGAAACCGCTTCCGGTTCCGGCTTTCGTCTCCGATGAAGGGAAGAGAAAACCAGATAAGATATTTCATGCCGAGTTCATGGATTTTCTTCACGTGGGCCTTCATACCGGGAAAGCGTTTCGTGGAAATTTCCCAGTCGCCGCAAAACGCGTATCCCCGATTGGTGTCGTCCGTCTGCCAGCCGTCGTCGACGATGAGTGTTTTCATGCCGTATTCGCGAGCCAGGGCGCATTCCGCTTCAAGCTCCCGGTCGAATACATTCTGGTGATAGTTGTACCAGGAGGAATAAACCGGCTCGAATGCGGCGGCCGGAACCGGGGCGGGAAGGTATTCGGGAAATGCGGCAAACCATTCCATCGCATCGCGGATCGCGTCCGCATAAAAGATGCTTCGGAAATCGAACCGAAGCTCCACTTCATAAAAAAAGAGTGGCGCTTCCGGTTCCCGAAAGAGTTCGACGGAGCACTCAATCCGGTTGTCTTCCTCGCGGACTCCGGCTTTGATTCCGACCTGTCGCAGGGCTTCCGAAACGGCGAAGAGAAACCGGTTCTCCCCCTGTTGGTTTGCCAAGAGCAGCAGCGGCAGCGACGAAGCCAAACTGGAATGATTGTAAGCGCACCAGTCGGGCGGGATGTTGTGGGAGAACCACTTGCCTTCGCACCATGAAATCTGCGTATCGATCTTGTGAATGCTCCAGGTCAGGACGAGATGCGGCGGAACCGCCGGAGAAGGCGACTCCAACCGCAGCCGGATCAGTTCCGTATCCGGCTGGGGGGTGGTTTGTTCCACCGTCAGACTCCAGGCGGCGAATTCGCCTCGGATTTCAATTTCTCCCGCGCTTGAATCGATCGATTTCCGGTTCATGATATTTCTTTTTCCAATAACTTGAATGTTTTAATTTCGAAAGGTTTAAACGTTATGGAGACAGTTCCGTCACTCGAATCCATCACCTGACCGTCCTCCCATTCGAGCATTGATGTCTCCTGTATCCGCAATGTGGTCCGAATTACGGCCTTGGCGTGACGTCCCCCGCGCTCGACAAGGCGCATTACCAAGCAGGAATCTTTTTCCGCTTTTTTCAATGCGGTCAATTCCACAGATTCGGAATCGATTGCGACCGGCAGTTCCGGCGTTCCGGAAAAACCGTCGAAACAACACGGGGGCCGATTCAATTGCAGGGCTTCCACATGAACGGTTGAGGTTGTTGCATCGTTGGGATGCGGGAGAAAACTGTATGTAAAACACTGTTCCCCGCGATCCGCCTCCCAGTCCGGAAATTTCGGTGCCCGGAGCAGTGAAAGATCAATCGTATTGCCTTGCAGACAGCAGCCGTATTTGCAGTCATTCAGCAACGCCGCACCAAAGTCAGCTTCCGAGAGATCCGCGTATTTGTGAATTGCGACTTCGAAACGGGCCGCGTCCCAACTGGTGTTGGTGTGCGTCGGCCGCCGGACAAATCCAAATGGAATATCCGAAACGCTCTCCCGTGCGTGAACCGTCACCGGAAAGGCCACGCGTAATACCTTTCTCGCCTCCCGCCAATCGACGGCCGTCACAAAATCAAGACGCCGGGAGTTTTTTCCAAGTAAGACACGCTGTTCAATGATGGAATCTCCGATTTTTAGATGAAACTCAATGACATCGCGCACACTTCCGCGCAGGACGCGACAGGGCGCGGCGATTTGCGCCTCGCTGCATTGACAGTTCCGGTAGGACTTGTCGAGATTCCATGCTTCATAAACAGTGGGGCGGTCAACATAAAGAGAAAATGCGTTAGCCGGACAGTCGGCGGGAATAAACTCGCGCTTCAATCGTTTGTCTAAAGCGGAAAGCAACCGCCCGCAACCATCGAAGAGATAACGGACGAGATCATTTTCCAACACCGGGTATTCGGGGTGCTCTTCACGGACGGTTTCCGCTTTTCCTCTTCTGTAAAATGTCACAAACCCGAGTGGGGGGATTGTCACTTCTGCCGCATATTGTCGATTCCCTTCCTGCTGAACAGAGACTGGAGCCGTGCCGCTCTGCATCAATCCGGCGCCGTCCCAGCTTTCCGGTAATTCGACAAAACCACAATAAGCCGTGTTCAGTGAATTAAAAAATGTTATGGCCTCTTTCTCCGGAGTCAGAATCCGAGTAGCGGCCTCCTTTTGCAGGCACGCCAGAGAGGTGTATGCATCGGCATATTCGCAGGCGGCTCTTTCATAAACATCCTGAATCGAGGTTCCGGGCAGAATGTCATGAAACTGGTTCAGCAAAAGGATCTTCCATATTCGTTCGAATTCTTCCGCCGGATATGTTTCCACGGGAAGCGCGCTCCACAGCGTTTCGCTAGCGGCGATCATTTCCTCCAGTTTCCGGTTATCTCTTTTGATGCGGGCCTGGCTGGTTAAAGTTCCACGGTGGTTTTCAAAGTAAAGTTCGCCATCCCAGAGCGGCAAGGAATGCGAATGCCGGTTCAGGCGCTCGAAAAATGCATCGGCACGACCAAAATGGAATTTCGGCACTCCTTCAAGATTTCGTAGCCGGAGCGCCCGTTCCAGATACTCTTCTTTCGGTCCTCCGCCCCCATCGCCTATGCCGAAGAGGCTTAGAAACTCATCCGTCACCGTACTTTCATTGAATCGCGTTTCTGCCGGGATCAGTTCTGAAGGGCGCACAAACGCGATGTAGCTGTTTTCCGGCAAAAAATGGGTCAGGAGTTCACTGCCGTCAAGACCGCGCCAGAGAAAGGCGTGATATGGGAATGAATTCATTTGGTTCCAGGACATTTTCTGGCTGACGAAATTCGGACATCCGGCCAGCTTCGCAATCTGCGGAAGCGAGGCCGGATAACCGAATGTATCCGGCAGCCACAAATTCTTCACCTCGATTCCGAATTCATCCCGAAAAAAGTTTTTGCCGTGGAGAAACTGACGGACCAGCGACTCTCCGCACGGGATATTGCAATCGGATTCAATCCACATTCCGCCGAGGAGTTCCCATCGGCCGGATCGGACACAGCTCTTCACTTTCTCGTAGAGGGCGGGATAGTGTCGTTTGACGAAGAGGTAATGAAGCGGGGATGAGGCGCCGAACACATAATCCGGATATTTCTCCAGCAAATTGATCTGGTTAGCGAATGTGCGACCGCATTTGCGGACTGTTTCCCGAACCGGCCACATATAGCCGGTATCAATATGCGCGTGTCCCAAGCCGGTCACGGTCATGGAGCTGGAACAGGCGTTGCGGGCAAGCTCGGGAGCCAGTTCGGCTCGCGCGCTTGCCACATTTTCCGTTTTTTCCAAGAAGCGATCCGCCGCACGGTTGATGGCGGCAAGAATCAAATCGCCCCGGCGAGAACGGGCGGGCAAAACCTTCAGCAGGTCAAGCAGAATTTCCAGGTCGAGCGAGAGCTGCCAAACCTCCCGATTGAAGCAGCCGATCCGCATCCGGCCAGCAATAGCCATAAAGTTGCCATAAGGGCAATTTTCTTCTAATTCCGGATCGCTGTCCGGCAGGAGCCCATGGACGACGTTCCCCGCCGCCTCTACCGAGAATTCGACCCGGTGGTCGGCGGGACAATTGGGTAGCTGATAAATTTCCTTGCGAAAATCGGGACCGAGCAACGAGCCCGCGCTAAAAGCAAAAATCGGCGTACCGTCCCGATCGAACAACAACGCCTCTCCGCCCAGATTAAGGTGAAGGGCCAACTGCCGCTTCGACCAGTCGGACGGGATGTCCGCCCGGAGCCGGAACCAGCCGGATTCCCAGGCTCCGCCCCAGGTTTCCCCCTCGGCAATCGGACGGTACTCCCCTTCGTTCCGTAGGTGAAACGGAACCGGTTCCACGGAACGGAACACCTCTGCCTGCAGCGGAATGTTTTTTCCCAGGATGTGGCGTGACACGCGTTCCTGAAATTTCATGGAACGCTCATAATAATAATCGTATTCGCGTTGCAGCATTTTTACTGAAACTCCCTATTGAATGGTTTTCTTCTTTTCATGACTTGAAGGCGAAACGAGAAGCGGTAAGACTTCTTTGACGCTTCATATTGCGGAAGCGTCTGCGGGCCGCAGGAGCCGGTGCCGAGTCCGCGCTGAATCAGGTCGAGCGTTACGATTGTTTCCGGGCGCGGCACGAGTTCACTGGGATGCAGGGCGTTCTGCAAGTCGTGTGGTGTGTAGTGGCTTACGCCGAACTCGAACAGGGGCTCCCCTTGAATTCGGATGACATGGCCGGGGGATTCGAGGATCAGCTCCCGCGTGTCCGTACGATTCCCGTTCTCCTGCGGCACCACATAGCCCGCTTCGAAATTGCCCGTCGCTGTTCCCGTGTAGCGGCCGACTTGCGCCGCCCGACGGCGGTCGATGTAATTTTCCCACGGGCCGCGCCCGAACCATTCGAAATGTTCAAATCCGGGCGCGAACGACGCGATCACGCCGATGCGCGGCAGAGTCGGGAACGTCTCCGGAATTTCATAATTTTGTTCGAAACGGAACATGCCGTCAGCTTCCGCCGAAATGCGCTGCCGGAACACAATCACCCCCGCCGTCGACTCATAGTAATAGATTATCTGTAAATCGTTTTCGAGCTTTCGCTTGATACAGCGCAGCCGGTCCAGTCCTGCCGCCAGCCACAATCCCAGCGGTTTCTGTTCCTGGCCGGTCCAACCGCGTACGCCGTCGTTGTCGGTGGAGGCCCGGAAGAGGTTGCAGGAAAAGGCGTCGGCAATCAGGATTTCTCCCCCCGTGGAAAGCGTTATGCCTCCCGCTTTACCGATCCGTAACTCAGCATCTCCGATTTTCAGGAAATCCCCGCCTTGTTTCACCGGAAAGATTTCCGAATGAAGCGGACATGCCTTTACCGGAACCGCCGCCGTCAATTCGAACTGATTGTGCGCCAGAAGAACGCCCGCTTCGGCCCACGCGTTCGGGGCGGCCAGTTGAAAGGTGAAGTTGCAGAAAACCTCTTCCTTTTCCGACCGGGTCAGGCGACCGAGCGGCAGGTCGAATTCCATGGCTTCGCCCGGTGGCAATTCAGCGAAACCGGACAGTTCGCCGGAACAGACCGGCCTGCCGTCGATTTCGATGCGCCAATATCCCGCTAGGTCATCAAGATTCCGGAAATTTCTCCGGTTGGACAACCGGAAGCGGAAGCGTTGCGCATCAACGGATTCCAGCCACACCTCCTGAGCCAGATGGCGGAATTCGTACATGGCCGGACGCGGTTGCCGGTCGGAGGTGATCATGCCGTTGCAGCAGAAATTGAAATCGTGAATTGTTTCTCCGAAATCTCCTCCGTATCCGAACATTTCGCGTCCCTGTTCATCGCGCGTCAGGAGCCCCTGATCGATCCAATCCCAAATGAAACCGCCCTGAAGCGATTTTTCGGAACGGAACAAATCCCAGTAATCGGCAAGGGAGCCGCAGCTGTTGCCCATGGCGTGGTTGTACTCGCTCAGGATTCCCGGGCGGGTCGCCGCGGGATTTTCCGCAAATTGTTTCAGCTCTTCCAGTGTTGTATACATGGGATCATACAACGCGTTCTCGGCGAGGCATCCGCCGCTTTGCCGGTCGCCGCTGCCTTGCCCCCAGCCCTGCTTCAACTCTCCCTCGTTGAACACGATGCGCGTCGTGTCCAGATCCCGGATCATCTTGCTTGCCGCCTGATGATTCTCGCCGTAACCGGATTCGTTGCCGGGAGACCAGGCGAAAATACAGGTATGGGAACGGTCGCGAAGCACCATCCGTTCGGAACGGCTCACAATCGCATTTTTCCAGCGCGGATCGCGGCAGATCGTCATATAGTTGGCATGGGCTTCAAAATTCGCCTCGTCCACAACATAGATGCCGTATTCGTCGCAGAGGTCATACCAGCGGGAATCGTTCGGGTAGTGACTGGTCCGCACCGCGTTGAAATTGAACTGCTTCAAAAGGCGGATGTCGGCAAGCATGTCTTCACGGGAAAGCGTTTTCCCGGTAACCGGATGGTGCTCATGGCGGTTGACGCCGCGGATCATCACGCGTTTTCCGTTGAAAAGCAGGGCGTGATTTTCGATGCGGATATTGCGGAACCCCACCTTCCTTTCGCGCCGGTCCAGGATATTCCCCGCCGAATCGCACAACTCTGCCGTCAGAGTGTAAAGAGAAGGCTCCTCTGCCGACCACGGCCGGATGCCGGGAAGATTTTCCCGCCAGTTCAAGCGGTAGCCGGAAAGGCGAAAGCTCTTATCCACAACATCCTGCCTGTTTGCAACTTCTTTGCCGTCGCGATCCAGCAGGCGTGTCCGGACCGTATAATCCTCCGCCGGTCCGCCGAGCGGCGCCCAGACCGGGAGCGAAAAGCCGAGATGAGCGGAGAAGTCAAGCTGCCCGTCCCCATTCCTGAAATCGAAATCGCCGTTGACCGCCAGATCCTCAAACCACACCGGACCGGTGGAATAAAGCCAGACGCTCCGGTAAATCCCCGCCATCCACCACTGGTCCTGATCTTCGATGTAGCTGGAGTCTGACCAGCGGATCACTTTGCAGACCAGAAGATTCTCTTGTTTCAGGAACGGCGTCAGGTCGAATTCCGACGGAAGCCGCGTATCCTTGCCCATGCCGACGAACGAGCCGTTGAGATAAACCTCAAGATAACTTTCCGCCCCGCCGACATGCAGGACGATGCGGCGCGCCGTCCAGTCGGCGGGCAGGCTGAAAGCGCGGCGGTAAACGCCGGTCGGATTTTCATCCGGCACGAAAGGCGGACGGTTCTCAAACGGCATTTTCGCATTGGTGTAAATCGGTTTGTCGAACGTATCCTGAAGCGTCCAGTTGGAGGGTACGGCAATCGTGCGCCAGGTACGGTCGTCCAGTTCCGGCGAGGCGAATTGCTCCGGGAGAAGCTGTGGGGAGCGGAACAATTCGAAACGCCATTCCCCGTCGAGGCTGATCTTCCACGGCGTTCCATCCTGCCGGAGCGGAACGCCCGCCCCATGCATCGGCAGGCGGTTGACTTCGGTGATTTCGGGCAGGCTATAAAGCTTTTCCAACATACGTGCTCCCGATTTACCACCGGAACCGGCTGCGCATGGATTCCCACTCCTCCGCGAACTCCAGGCGGAGGCAATCCTGTTCCGCGGAAGTGAATCGCAGCGATGGCGACACCCAGCGTTTGTCGCCGGGAGTCTTCAGGTGGCTGACTTCGATAATGATCAGTACATCCTGGTCGAGAGCCTTGATTTCGGCGGCGACTTCCGGCCAGGAGATGATGCCGTGTCCGACCTGCCAATGACATTCGTCCACGCCGTCGTAGTCGGAAATATGAAAACTGCGGATCCGAGAAGCGCATTTGCGGATGACCGCCGGAATTTCTCGCCAGCGCCCCATCAGGTGATTGACGTCGATACAGAGGTTGAAATGTTCCGCGGGAAGCTGCCCGATCATCTCAAGCAGTTCATCCTCATGGTTTCCGAGGCAAGTGCGTGGCAGCAATTCCAGGTTCAGAGAAGCATCCCAGCGTTCCAGCACGGGCTGAAGATCGCGACAGGTGCGGACCATCTGCTCCATGCGTATGCGGCGTTCCTCCGGCAGGTTCGGTTCCCCACCACAATGAATCGTCAGATTGCGGATATCCAGCCGGGCAAAATGCTCCATATATTCCAGCGTCAGGCGGACCGTTTCCCGCCGCGCGGCTTCGTCCTCCGATGCGAATTGCCATAATGAGAAAGGATAGAAAGGCAGATGCAGACTCCCGATCCGCAGAATCCCTTTTTTTTGAAGTTCTTCAAGTCCTTTTACATAGCGGGCGGTCATCCCGGAATGCGGGGCGACGCCGTCGGAGAATTCGATGTTTCTCAAATCGTGAGAGCGGAGCGCATCGCCCAATTCCGGTGAACCCGCGACCTCTCCGGGGATGCTCACTGCATAACTACGCATTTTTATTTTTTCCTTCTATGTTAGGTTTTGTCAAGTCTTTTTTGTAACTTTTCTCGTTTTTCTATGAAAAATTTTACTTTCAGAGCAGATATTCCCTTACCCATGTATCCATAGGTTGTTGACTGCTATCAACTTTTCCTGCTTGATTATTATTGATTCTGTCAGTTCAAGAAACTCTTTTGCACTTCACACCGGCAGCGGGTAAACAATCGTTCCCAACCTTCTATCGACCGCAGACGTTCCAGACATCCGCCGATAATATGCCACATACGAAAAACGTGTGAATTCGAGGCCTCGGTCTTAAGGTGTCGGATGTAATCCGCAACCAGGAAGTTTGTCGAACAGCCTCTATGTTCAAAAATCTCTTTTCTTACTCTCCTTAAAGTAGTGGTGAATTTCTCAACCTTTTGATCGGCATCATTCGATACTCAGGAAAAAGAACGAGTCGATTCACCATATGCTTATACTTCAATTGGTTTGTTTATAATAGCTCCCTCTATGGCTTCACCTTTTACCACATATCGCCACAAAGCAACCATCAACTGACGAGCGAGAGCGACAATTGCAGTTCTCCGAATGCGCCCTTTTTGTTCCAGGCGATCCGCCCATTTTTTCACCAGCCAACTATCCTTCTGCCAGCGATACCATAGCCAGGCGCATTCAACGGCCATCTTTCGCAGACTCTTTCGACCGGCCTTGCTGATCCCCTGATCACGTCTCATTGTCCCGCTGGAATATGGGCATGGCGTCAAGCCGAAAAACGCAGCAAATCGTTTCCCGGAACCAAATCGGCGAAAGTCTCCGATCTCCCAAGGCAAATGGCGGGATAAGCGATCACCGACACCTTTGAACTGTTGCAGTTTCCTGACTGTTGCAGAGGTAGAATCCTCATTGTTATTTGTTTGGGCTGTTTCTTCATCACGTTCCTGAAATTTCCGAATAATTTGTTTCCAACTGACCAATTCTTTTTCGAACAATTCCAGTTCGGCAATCAGATTGGGAAAGCGAAGCAACAACAGTTCGGGGCATTCCTTCCATTCCGGCAGTTTCGACCATCTTGAAACCGCTTTCCGCCATTCGATTGAAGTTTGATGAGATTTAAAACCCGGTAACGGAGTTCGTTCGATCAAGGCGATCATCTGAGAGTTTACACGCTCTATTGACGTTTTGATACGAGTCCATTCCCGTTCCGCATCCCGGCGCCCTTCCTCCTTCAACGTCGGAATGTAAACACTCGGAACATGATCGGACGGATGCAAACCTCCAAGGAATTTCGCATCAAGTTTATCCGTTTTGATCGTCTTGCCACTCATCACCACTTTCAGTTTGTTGATCGGGAGGATATGAACGATGGCCCCAAGAGCGATCAGTTTACGAGCCGGCCAGTATCCATAGCGCCCCGCTTCGTAGTAGAAGACATCTACACGTTTGCCGCTTTGAAGCAATTTCGAAACCAGTTCAAACGCACGCTCTTCTTTGCTCTGATTATCCTTGTCTTTCAGACCGTAATAGCTCATTTTTCCTGCTCCCCAGTCTTGAACGGCCGTCGCCCACAGACTGCCTCCCATATCAATGCCGACACTTATCTGATTTACGACTTGACTATCGCGCTTGATCGTGTTACCTTTTCTTTGCATTTTTTGAACTCCTTTTTCTGTACTTTGGAAGGTTGGGTTATTCAAAGTTACTTGACAAAGGAGTTCTTTTCTACTCCGACAATTGCTTGTCACCTATACATGGTATCTTTTAAAAAAGAAAGACAGGCGGCATTCCCGGTTGGAAACACCGCTTGGCGAATTCGATCAATAGCCGCGGACAATGTCCGGATTGTAGCTGTAATCCCGGTCGGAACCGGCCGGATACGGGGTGGTCCAGCCTTTGCCGGACATCGGCTTTTGCGTGGAAATCAGAACCGGTCCCTGATACATGCCGCCGTTGCCGCCGATATCATTGACGCGGACCGTTAACAGGTTGCCCTTGGCCTTGGCGAGACCGGCCGGAATCGGATAAACCCGTTGGGCCATCCAGTAATTCGGAGTTTCCTTGCCGACCTGGCCGATCAGTTTGCCGTTGAAATAGATTTCGTCGTAATCATCGATCGCCCCGGCGATGAAGTAAAGCGAATCCTCTTTTTCCATGCCGTCCGGGAGATCGAAGGTCAGGCGGTACCAGCCGTAACCGTTGTAGTCGTAGCGCAGGAAGGCTTCCCAATAGATTCCGTTCCCGACACGGACTTCAAGGGCGTCAGCGATCAGGCCCTTCAGCCATTTGCCGCTGCCGTAGCTGCCGGTATGCCAGCCCTCTTTCAGGCCGACATTCCGGGGATCGATGGCGAATTCCCACTCGGCCTGTTCGATATTCAGCTCTTTGGCTTTGCTGCTGCCGATATAGATTGTCCCGTTCTCCTGAATGCGGACTCCGGCGGCGGTCAGGAGTGCGGAGAGCAGCCGGTCGGTTTTCCCCGCGGCCGGAGTGTTGCCGAAGGTCTCCGGCGTAATCGAGCAGAGAATCACTTCGCCGAGGCCGATGGGCGCGCGAACCAGCACGGCCGGATCAACCGCCTCAAAGTCCTGCGGGAAGTTGTGGAACACCGGAATTGTAACTTCGTCATGCCAATAGAGCTCGGAATTGTTCCAGCCGAATCCCCAGGTGAAGTCCCGGACCGCGTCCCGGACCAGCGCCTGACGCGCCTTAACCGTTTTCAGGTCGGCCGGGAAAGGAAGCCAGGTTCCGCGGAACTCCTTGCCGATATGCAGATAGATCACCCGGCCGCCGTAATAGAGGAAGTCGTTCAGTTCGAGGCGCATGGAGTCCATCCTGTCGAAGTCCGGGTCCGCGACGATCAAAGTGCCGATTCCTTTCAGATCGGCATTGGAGAAGGCTTTCACCTCTTTCCCCGCGATGCCGAACTTCTGAAAGAACTCCATTGCGTTCTTCGAACCGTAAAGCGCGGTTCCTTCGCGGACGGCTCCCTGCCGGTCGAGATAGGAGAGCATCCGGTTGAACAGCAGCGTCGGGACCGGGTCTTTCCCGAGCCGCTCCGTGATTTCCAGCTGAGAGGCGATCAGGCAGCCCTTGTCCGTGCGATACTCCAGCAGCGGCGACTGATAGAGGTCGAAGCCGTTGGTCAGCAAACTCAGGTAGTTGCCGTGGGCCGGGCGGCGGAAAACATACGAGGCGACCATGTTGCGGTTGCCGGTGTCGCTCCAGTTCTCATTCACCGTCCGGGAATAGGCCGGTGCGATCGCGTACGAGCCGCGCCAGTTGCTGAAATCGGCGTCTTTCAGCCCGGCGAAAAAGGGGTGCGCCGGAGCGTTGATAAAGGCCACGCGCGCCCGTTTCTTCAACAGCTCCTGCGAGTTATCATGCCGCTGTTCCATCACGAGGATATTGAGGCCTTTGGCCGCCGCCTGCTTGAAGTCCGGCAGGGATTCCGCCTGCGCCAGCGCGCCGCGCCCGATCAGCAGAATGCCGGAATCAGGGAGCATGTTCGTATTTTTCAGCGAATCGAACTTGATGTTGTTTTTACCGAGATATTCCTTCAGCTTTCCTTCCGGATCAAACACCGAAAGTTTGGCCTGCGTCTTCGCGGGAACGGAAACCGGAAACACCTGGAACGGGAACTCGTCCCGGTCGGTTTTGCCGTCGCCGAACGTAAGCAGAACTTCCAATTTGAATTCCTCGCGTCCCGCGACTTCCGGCAGGGCGGCGCGGAAGGGAATCTGCTTGCGCTCACCGGGAACCGTTTCCGCCTGAGCGCGTTGTTCCGCGAGACATTTCCCGTTCGACGCCAGAAGGCGCATCGTCACATCACACCTGGCGGGGGTGGACGAATCATTCATCAGAACGACGGTCTTCTCAAATTTCTCTCCACCGAAGAAGGCGTGATCTTCCAACAGGAGATCCTTGCCAGTGTCGAAAATGCCGAAGGTGACGGGCTGGAACACCCGGCGCATGACCGCGCTTCCCCGCGTATAGCGAATGTCGGCTTTGTCGCCGAAGGGCAGAAACTTGCTGGTCCAGTCGGTATTGCCGGCATAGAGCACATCGGCCTTGCTGTCTGGGGTGCTGTAATCCGCCGGTAGCGGCAGTCTGCCATAGCCGCCGTGATGATTGACGGTGGAGCCCTCCGAATAACCGAACGCCCCCAGTCCGTTGACGCCGAGCAGACGCCAGGCCATGAAGATGCTGTGGAAATAAGAGTTGCCGATTTTGTCGAGCATCGGCGGCTGATGGTCATAATTGCCGGGATGGGTAGAACGCTTTTCGGAAATATGGCGATGGATTCCGTCTTTGCCGTAGGCGTGGAATGCTTTCATGCTGTAGGGGGCGGAGAAGGCATATGAGGCGTCGCCAAGCACCTGCGCTCCGTTTTCCAGAAAATAGGGCTGCCCGCTGAAATTGAAGTCGGTCATAGTGAAGAAGCTGCCGACGTACGGAACGCCGAATTCACCGATGAAGACCGGCATGGATTTTTCCAGCGACCAGCGTTCGAAGAATGCGCGGACTTCGGCGAGCGGCGCCCCCCAGGTGTGATAGATGTGCGTACTGTAAATGCCGTTGTTGAAACCGGATGCTCCGGTGAAGGTGACGGTGTCCGGCATGGATTTCTGCACCATCCGGTGAACGCGTTCCAAAGTTTTGCGGCGGAGTGCGCGAATCCCCAGCTGATGCGGATCCTTCTCGGTGCTGCGGATTACCTTGCCGTCAGGAGCGAAGGCGGAATAGGAATCACGGTCCGGGTGAATCCCGAACCAGGCCGGATTTGTGGCCCCATAGTTCATATTGTACCAGATGTCGATCAGGATCGCGCAAATCGAGGGGTGGTTGTAATACCGCCCGGTCGCAACCTCCGCATCGTTCTGCTTCTGCCAGGTGTCCCAATCTTTTTCCGTGGCATTGTTCAAGAGATCGTGTTTGGAGTTGATTCCCCTCAGCGTATTGGTCCAGGAGATGACCATGAAACCGTATTCATCCGCCAGGTCATAGAAGAAATCCCGGCTGTCGGGGCTGGAGTAAATACAGTTGATATTGAGGGACTTCCACAATTCGAACTGTTTTTTGACGAAATCCCGGTTGTTGCTCGCCCAATCCGACTGCCACATATCGACGAACCGGGTCTCCGTCCGGAGCACGATCGGTTTGCCGTTCAGCATGTAATCGCCGCCGCGCACGCCGAATTCACGGAAGCCGAAGCGGACGGTCTTGCTGTCCAGCTCTTTGCCGGCCTGATCCAGCAGAGCCAAATCCATGAAATAGAGATCGGGGGATTCGGGAGTCCAAAGCTTCGGTTCGATCCAGGGCAGCTCAATCTTCTGCGAATAGGGGACCTGCTGTTCAAAGACCTTTTCGCCGCTCTTGGCGTCGCGGACCCGGATGGAGACTTGGGCCTTCTCCGGCGCCTGGGACTGATGAAATTGGAGCGTCCAACTTTTCTTCGTCACGACCGTCCGGATCTCGGGAATTCCAAATCCGTGCATCGGTTCCGTCTCCAGCCAGACCGGTCCGAAGAGTCCGGCTCGGACCAAGCCGGAGCTGAGCACTTCGATTTCATTGTTCTCACGGAGCAAACCGGTGACGTCCTTCCGGAACGAGTGCTGGCCGTCGAGTTCGCAATCGGCGATCTCCTGCCCGTTCAGCCAGACTTTGGCCCGGCCGAGAATTTCGGTAAAATAGAGAAAATGACGCTTGCCTTCCGCTCCGGCGGGCAGGTTGAATTTGCGGAAATAGATGGCGGAACGGTAGTTCGGGTTTTTCCAATAGTACATGGACACTCCGCGCCAATCGTCCACGGCTTTGCCGTCCGCCATATGCATGTAGAAGTTCTTCTGGCCGCCCCGCCAATGGCTCGGGACCGCGATATAGCCGGATTCCTTTTCATCGGCGAACCGGATGTTTTCATTGGCGACCGGAACGAACTTCCACACCTGGTTCAGGGAATATTTCGTCCTTGCCCCGTCCTCTTCCCGGTAAGCCTTGTCGAGATTCCAGTTCAGCCGGCTCTTCAGGTCCAGGTCAAAGCCCTTCGCCTCCGTAAAAAGTTTCTCCGTCTCCGAAACCGCGATATCGTATAATCCGGAAGCGGGGGCGATCTCCGGAGTTTTCGTCTCGATGCCGAACCGGTACAGCCCCACGTTGGAGTACCAGGTTCCGCGAAGTCCCGCTTTGCCGGACTTGAGTGCGCCGTCGTCGGGGACGTTGACGAACGTTTTGCCGTTGATCCTGACTCCGATCTGTTTGCCGTCGAATTGCAGCTCGACATCATAGAGATTTTTGCTCTCGAACTGGAATGTTTTCAAAGTCTCAAACTTGTCCCCGACTTTGCGGGAAAGCGTTCCGGTCAGCTTTTCCTTCTGCAGGGCGAGCGAATAGAATCCATCCTTTCCATCGCGGGCGACCAGGCCGAAAACATTGTTGAAGAGTTTCAGCCGAGCCGATACGGTGCCGGTGGTGAATTCTTCGGCGGCAAGCATGTTGTAATTCAGCTTCTTGCCGTAAATGCGAAGGTAGTCGCCCTCCTGCTTGATACTCAATTCTTCCGATTGGGGATATTTGAAAAAATGATTCGGATTTTCTTTTTTCGACGCATCGAAAGAAGAATCCGCCATCAATGCCGTACCTCCGGCAAAGAGCAGCAACATTAAAAAGAGTCTCACAATTTGAATCCTTTCTGCACACCTGTCCTTCTAACAATTTTCAAAATGGCGTAATTTTCTGATTACGCCCCCTCATTTTCATCTATTTCACACCAATCAAAAGTAGCCCTCCTTTGTTGTAAATCAGCTGTTCCTAAAAAGCAAACTCTGGTTGAAATAAATCCGGCTCCGGCGGTTTTGTGAATGGTTGATTCAACCATTGCAGTAAATCCCGATAGACGAAAAGATTCCACTTCAGAAATGTCACCAGCGTGGAGCAATGTCCGATGGTTTTCCACATCGCAGACGACCACCTTGCGGAGACGTTCCGGATATTTGTCTTGCGAACCACGCAGAAATTGGCATACGACAAGTTGGAGTTGGTTGGCGCGGATTCCACTCCAAGATGATTCAACTTGCCTCCGCAGGTTTTCAAACCTCCGCAAATCTCTCGCAGACTACTGGCCTGCGCCAACTGGCAGAAGATCATCGACACAAAATGCGCCCAACTGTCAAAGGTTTGTTTGTGTTTGTCTCCATTGTGTTTCATGACTATTTCTTCAAATTCTCGCTTCGGTATCAAAATGACGGAGCCTCCTTGTGGTTTAGGCAACCGTAATATTCTATTACGGACAAGTTGGCTCCTCTTTTTTCACCCCTTCAAAAGTTTTTAGGACAGGAGTGTCCTTTCTGTAGATTAATGAGTATGTTATTTACCGGGAATCTCATAAAACGCATCGCTTTCCCACGTCAATAAAAAGAGAATCACGAAAGCCGCGCTCCAGCTGAATCGCGGGACTCCGAGCGGCTTGCCGGTGACCGGATTGTAATTTTCATTGATTCCGCCGATGTCGGCGCGAACCCAACACAAAATCGTTTCCCGGCATTCGTTCGCGATTTTATCGAATCCGTACCGTTTCAGGCCCGTCAAAGCGAACCAGGCGATATTCAGCCAGGTGCGCCCGCGCCAATATCCTTCGGGATCGAACTGCGGCGAATCATAGGCGACACTGGGAAAGCCCGGATACATCTTCTTAGGATCCGCCGCGTGCTCCGCCATCCGCGCCGCCCGTTCCGGCGAGGCGGAGCCGATGAAGAGCGGCATGAACGAAGCCGGGCTCAAAATGCCGGTAGGCCCGGATTCACGGTGAATATCGAAATAGCTGCATTCCTGTTCCGACCAGAAAACCGCCTCGATCCGTTGGGCAAGCTCTTTCGCTTTTTGCCGGTACTCGGCTGCGCCGGCAATATCCCCCGCACTTTCCGCAAGATAATCCATGGCGCGGTAGTTCATTACCATATAACAATTTAAATCGACCGGACGAAGATTGAGAATTCCCGGATCCCAGCGGACGGCGTTATCCCAGCCGGATTCCCAGCGGGCCTCCAAATCGCGCTGTTCGGGATCATCCGCCTCACTGTCGTAAAAAAACAGCCCCGTCTCCTGTGCGCACCGTTTTTTCTCCCAATAAGCGGTATTCCGCCGGAAGGCCGGATAGACCTTCCCGGCCCAGGCAAAATCGTTTTCACTGCGCACAATGCGCTCCGCCGCCCAGGCCAGAACCGGCGGCTTGCCGTAACGGTCGTACAACTTTCCTTCGCCGCTCAGCAGGTCGGGGAACAGGCCGGAGGGCTGCTGAAGATGAATGAACATCTCGATCTGCTCTTTGGCCAATGCCGGATCGAACGGCAATATCCCGATTGCGGCAAAAGCGCAATCCCAATTCCAAACGCCGTCGAAACAGAGATTCGACGGCTTGATTCCCCGGAATGGAGACCATGGTTTCGGTTTCCCGAACAGGCAAGTCGCGTTCTCCTCCAGAATTCCCACAGCCTGATCGAGAAGCGTATAATCTTCAAATGGAAGTTTACCGTAAAACGATTTCAAATGGATTTTGTAACTGTCCATGAATTACCTGTTATTGTCCCAAATTTTGTGAAACACATCTGTAACTTCCAACGCCGATGAAGACGTTACCGATAATCGTCATCCG